>PVMS01075121.1_pt1 | contig 13440 bp, 10 predicted proteins | sample 1853461 | NCBI WGS metagenome assembly PVMS01 (sample SAMN08582032, study PRJNA380276) | Marine sediment metagenome, whole genome shotgun sequencing project. | isolation source: ocean sediment barecode stripped | collected 2017 | reverse complement strand
TGCTGTTCCCACACCTGAATCCAAGAAAGTTGCGATTATTCCATTTGTTCAACAAGTAGACGGACTTGGAGAAGAAGATGAAGAAGAGGAATATTTTAAGATCGGAATGACCGATGCGCTTATAAATGAATTATCGAAAGTAGATCAGTTAACCGTAATAAAGCAGTCTTCTACCCAGGTTTTAACTTCCGGTTTTCATCCTCCCAATTCTTTCATCACCAACGTGATCAACGGGATCGATTATTTTGTGAATGGGGTAATAGAACGGCAATTGAACAAGATAAACATCCACGTTGAACTTAAAAAAACCATTGACACTGATCCCATCTGGAAAAAAAGCTATACTAAAGATCTTTCAGAAGTCAGGCAATTATGGGCAGAAGTAGCTGCAGACCTGACAAGACAAATGGGTGTTGTGGTAAAACAAGAAGATATGGTGCTATGGTCAGGTCTTCGACCTGTCAAGCCTGAAACCTATGAATTGTATCTTAAAGGAAAACACTATATGAATAAATCAACTGTGGATGAATGGCAACGCGGACTCGTTTATATGCAAGAGGCCATAGATAGAAATCCCGCTGATCCTTATGCATATGCCTATCTTGCAGAAGCCTATGTAAACCTTGGCCATGGTCCGGACGCTCCTCCGGATGTGTTTCCAAAAGCGCTGGCTGCAGCACAACGAGCGATTCAGCTTGATTCGACCATAGCACTGGGCTGGGCTGCTCTTTCACATTATCATACCTATTTTGGAAAAGATTGGGCGCTTGCCGAGTATGCTTTTGAGCGTGCCAACGAGTTGAATCCGAATCTTGCGGATAATCATTACCACAGGGCCTGGTACCTTGCCTTATTTGGTAGGATGAACGAGGCCATTGAAGAGCACAAACGAGCTCAGGAACTGGATCCTTTTACTCCTTTAAATACGGCATGGTTAGGCGAACTTTATCGATGGATTGGGCTATATGAAGAAGGATTAGCTGAAGTAGAAAAAGCATCTGAGATGGAGAATGATTATGCATTAAGTATGTTGGTCAAAGGCAGGATTTTTATTAACCAGGGGAAAGCTGAAGAAGGATTGGAAATTCTTAGGCAAGCTTCTGAGATCAATTCAGGCTGGAAATATATCGGTTATGGACCTGCCCTGATCCAGACGGGACATATTGAGGAAGGCAGGGCAATTATTGAAGAATTGGAGGCCATGCCCGTTAACGGTTATAATGCTTTTTGTCTGGGGATAATGTACAATGAATTGGAAGATTTTGACAAGGCCCTTGAATGGTTAAATTATGAACATAAGATTGGCTGGTATCCATGGATAAGAGTTATGTTCCTGAAAGGTGAAATAAGGAATGATCCCAGATTCTTAAAGATCATTCGGGATATGAATTTACCGGATCCATCACCATTGATTTACTATCCGGAACAGTCATGAAATTATTTATTATAGGATGATTTACATCGGCGAACGATAAGTCTATATATTTGATTTTTATTCTGTTGACTTAAAATCAATACCTAACAACATATATATGAAACCATCAAGAAAGCCCATCTTTTTAATAGTTCTAGTTCTTCTTTTTATACCATTTAAGATTTTCAGTCAAAATAAAGAACCATCAGATTCTTCAAGGGTTGAATTAATGAATGCGGCAAGAGAAATAATGACTGCAGCAGGTACCTGTGCCCTGATCACTTTGGATGAAGCAGGTCGGCCGAGGGTTAGAGTAATGGACCCTTTTATTCCAGAAAGTGATTTCACAGTTTGGTTTGGTACAAATCCTAAAAGCAGAAAAGTAGATCAAATTAAAAAGAACCCCAAGGTAACTTTATACTATTTAGATAGTGATGCTTCAGGATATGTTATGATCCATGGAATAGCTCAATTAGTAGATGGTCAAGAGGAAATAGAAAAGTATTGGAAAGACGCTTGGGAGGCATTCTATCCCAACAAACCTCAAGACTATCTTTTAATAAAAGTCTCCCCCGAATGGATGGAAGTCATAAGTGTAACCCGAGGTATCAATGGAGATCCAACAACCTGGAAACCACCGATAGTATTATTTGATTAACAAACAGATAGCGCTAATTGTAAGGAATATTGGATTAACTTTTTATAGTTATAAGGCATAACAAAGTATTAAATAACTGCCCAACGCTATGCTTTCCTAAAGATTGTGTATTTTTAATCAACCGAATTGATGTTCCGAAAGTCCATTGTATATTTATATACTAAGAGTATAGGTATGGTTTTATAGCAATTATAAAATGAATAATACCTATAGATTCAATCCGGAGCTATGACTCACTAATCTAATAATTCAGATTATGATAAATCGACATACCCTATACTATTTATTGGTGATATTACTAATTGGTAGCTCTCTATCGTGTTCTGAGAAAGAATTTAAAAAGGAAGTCATCCAAAGACCAAATATTGTATTGCTCGTTGCTGATGATTTAGGCTACGGCGATATTGGCTGCTATGGCGGAGATATTAAAACTCCGAACATCAATGCTCTGGCCTCTAACGGTATTAGATTCAGCAGTTTTCATACGGCACCTATGTGCGCCCCTACTCGTGCAATGTTGCTTTCGGGAAATGACAACCATATAGCTGGAATGGGTGGTCAAGGCCTTGCAACTGAGAAGTTTGGTTATGAAGGAAGATTAACAGATCGGGTAATAACAATTCCAACACTACTAAGAGAATCTGGTTATCATACTTATATGGCAGGTAAGTGGCATCTGGGTAAGATGACGGAATCCAATCCAAACCAAAAAGGATTTGAACGGTCGTTTGTACTTCTGCCAGGAGCGGGTAATCATTATAATGACCAAAGCGTTTTGGAAAAAGGGTTATCAGAATATACAGAAGATGGAGTCCCCACCACTTGGAAAAATGGCAAATATTCAACAGATTATTACACAGATAAGATCATAGAATATATAGATCAGAATAAAAATGACGGCAAACCATTTTTCGCTTTTGCAGCATATACCTCTCCTCACTGGCCTTTACAAGTAGATAAAAAATACTGGGGGAAGTATAAAGGCATGTATGATGATGGGTACGAAAAGCTAAGGGAAAGAAGATTGAACAGCCTAAAAAAAGCAGGAATAATTCCACTAGAATCGATGCTCCCTCACGTTCATGATAAAGTTCTGCCGTGGAATTCTCTTTCCATAGAAGAAAAGATGAAGGAAGCCAGAAAAATGGAACTATATGCAGGTATGGTTGATAATCTGGACTATAATATTGGCAGATTAATTGCATACTTGAAAGATATTGGTAAGTACGAAAACACATTATTTGTATTTATGTCAGATAATGGAGCAGGCCACAGAGATTTTATAAATAATGATAATTATAAACATCTAAAGGAGTACTATAACGATGATTATGAGAATATGGGGAATGAAAATTCCTATGTTTCATACGGCCCACAATGGGCAGAGGCCGGCTCTTCCCCATTCAGGTATTTTAAAGATTATACAACACAGGGTGGTATAAATACTACAATGATCATAAGCGGACCTTATGCTAACAAGAAGAGTGAAATTCATCATGGATTTACTAGCGTATTGGACCTTGCACCAACTTTTTATGAGCTAGCCAATGTCAGTTATCCTGAGACTTATAAGGAACAAGAAATTTATGCCCTAAGAGGAAGTTCACTTATGCCATTTGTTTCCGGAAAAACTGATGAAATTCATCCCTCAACTTATGTATTTGCCATAGAGCATTATGGAAATGCTATGCTCCGGAAGGGTATTTGGAAAATCACTAATTTTATTAAACCGTTCAAAATTGAAAATTTTGCTCTTTATAATCTTAACGAAGATATAGGAGAGCAGAAAGATCTAAAGGAATTAGAACCCGAAAAATATGCAGAAATGATTGCCGAATGGAAGAAGTTTTCAAAAGAAATAAAAATACAGATTCCAACTCCCTCCGAGTAATAAATTTGATTAATTAAATTAAGACCGTTCAAGTGGGTAAAACATATTAGCTTTAAATTATACTCACCGTCAAAGGATAAATAAAAATTAAAAAAATGTATACTTTTGAACTAACAGACAAATACTTAACAAATGGGGAAAAAGATATTTTTGAAGAATATTTGAAGTATAACGGTTTAGACATCAGTATCTGGGAAGTGTTTAGCTGTCTGTTCAATTCCGGTGCAAAAAACACAAAACCACTCCTGCTTAAAGTATTCAAAGACAATAGTCTTTACGGTGTTACGATTGTTATAAAATGTAAAAAATATGGCAGATCGCTGTTTAATAACAAGCTACTGTCCGGGTTAATAAACATGATCAATATACCGTTTTACTTATGGATGAAATTTGGTTGTTGTATGGATATGATGTCAAATCCGGGCTTTGTAAAAGATCCGGGAAAATCCGAGGAGGTCTTTAAAGCTAGTTTAAGGTATCTAAAGGAAAATGTAAATAAAAACCTTATTATAACACCCTAACTAAGTCGCCTCTACCCTGCGAGAACGACCACCTCAATAACAAATCATTGAACAGAATTCAAAGAAAAACAGAATCATGAATAGAGTTCTAAGAAATATTATTGCTCTCTGCATTGCAATTTTACCGATCAATATTATTATGATCTGGTACAGACTAACGCAAGTTGAAAATTTCACTACCACAGAAATGACAGTTTACCCACTACTTTTTGGTGGTGGGTCGATCATACTTATTCTTTTACTAAATAAATTCATACTAAAAGACACCTTTAAAGAGACCTTCAATTCTGGAAAAGGAACATGGTATTGGGATATTTTGATTGGCTTTGGTTTGACAATAATATATTTCACAATGTTCTTTTTAGAACGAGTAACGCTCTATCAATGGATTCCTAATCGTAATCCCCCAAATACAGAACTTATTGATGTAATGATTGATCTGACAAATAGTCCTCTATTAATGGTCATTTGGTTCGGTCCGGTCTTATGGATTGGAATAGCGCTATTTGAAGAACTATCCAGGACATTTTTGCTGAAAACCTTGTGGAATATCAATGAGAATAAAGATTGGCATATTCTGGCAATTTTTTTGGCCTCCTCACTCATTGGATTTGTTCATTTATATCAGGGAATGGCAGGAATAATTTCCATAGGACTTAAAAGTTTGGTTGTAAGTTTTTACTTTTACAAGTATCGCAGATTACTTCCATTAATTATCTCACACGGACTGTATGACGGATTACAATTTGCTTTTTTTATAATGCAAATTCGACAATAAAATAATACCTTGACAATTAATATATAATATAAACAATTTCGAAGATCGGACATGAAAAAAATACTCTTTATCTTAATATTACTATCCTCTTTATCGGGATGTAAACAACATAGTAATAATCAGGACCGAGAAGAAAATCAACTTCCACGTATCGCCATAGCAGGGTTAGCCATAGAATCAAGTACCTTTTCACCGGCACTTACCCATGAAGAGGCGTTTCATGTAAGAATTGCGGATGATGTTTTTAGCTACTATCCGTTCCTATCTCCTGACTCACTTGATCGGAAAAGGGCAGATTGGATTCCAACAATGCGGGGACATGCTTTACCCGGAGGTACAGTTACCAGAGAAGCCTATGAATCCTTGGTAACTAAAACTCTTGATATGCTAGAAAAAAATGGTCCATATGACGGTCTCTTTTTTGATATCCATGGAGCAATGAGTGTAGTAGGTCTAGACGATCCTGAAGGTGATTTTATTATTAGGGTTCGGGAAGTGATTGGTAAGAAAACTATTATTTCCACATCAATGGATCTTCATGGCAATGTTTCAAGACGATTAGCAGAAAATACGGACCTGATAACATGTTATCGCATGGCTCCTCATGAGGATGCGTTGGAATCAAAAAAAAGAGCAGTAGATAATCTTTTGGACAGAATTGAAAATGGAAAAGGAAAACCCGGCTATAAAGCATGGATACCCATACCAATATTATTACCCGGAGAAAAGACAAGTACAAGAATAGAACCGGGAAAGAGTTTGTATGCCAAGGTGGAACCAGCTTCTGTTCAAGAGGGTATTGTAGATGCCGCAATTTGGATTGGATATGCCTGGGCCGATGAACCACGAAATCATGCCGTCATAATGGTTACCGGTGATGACAAAGAAAAAGTTATAAATACAGCGGAGAATCTGGCAAATAGCTTTTGGGAAGTCAGAGAAGACTTTGTATTTGTAGCTCCTACTGCCTCTCTCGATAAAAGTCTTGATTTGGCACTAGCCAGTGAAAAACAACCCTTCATTATCAGTGATATGGGTGATAACCCTACAGCAGGTGGAGCAGGTGATGTTACCTGGACGTTAACAGAAATACTGGCCCGTCATGAATTTAGATCAGAAAGTGGACCTTCACTTATATATGCCTCTATCCCGGGACCGGAGTTTGTTGATAAAGCAATTGAAGTAGGTCTTGGTGGAAAAATTGAAGCATATGCCGGCGCTGCCATTGATGATCGATTTGCGCCTCCCATAAAGTTATCAGGTACGATTGAAGCTATAGAGTATGGAGATAAACATGCAGAAATTGAAGTGGTTGTTAAGGTTGGGAGCGTTAATATTATTGTCACTAAAAAACGTAAACCCTATCACAAAGAAATTGATTTTACCAGATTGGGTCTGAATCCCAGAGATACGGATATCGTGGTTGTAAAAATTGGATATTTAGTTCCGGAACTATACAATATGAGGGCTGACTGGATAATGGCTCTAACCCCTGGTGGTGTAGATCAAGATCTGGAACGTCTCAATTATAAGAGAATAAACAGACCTATGTTTCCTTTGGACAAGAACATGAAGGATCCAGATCTCAAAGCTATATTAATACCATCATCTGATGATATTAAATAAATCAGAATAACAGACGGAAATATTGAAAAAAATTTACAAATTCTAAAAACATGAATAAGTTCAAATTTGTATTAATAATATTTACATATTTATCCATATCTGCTTATTCAGAATGTCCATCCGATTTCAATGAGAGAATTTCAAATACAGATTTTAAAATTTTATTTATTGGGAATAGTCTTACTTATACCAACAATCTACCAGAGCTGGTAAGGCATAAGGCTAAACTGAGAGGAATATTCATTAGAACAAAAATGATAGCTTTTCCGAATTATGCTATAGGGGATCACTGGAACGATGGTAAAGTGCAAAAACAAATAGCCAGTAAGAAGTATGACTTTGTTATTATTCAACAAGGGCCTTCATCTCAACCAGATGGAAAGAAAATGCTCATCGAATATGGTGAAAAATATAGTGCTTTATGTAGAAATAATAATGTTAAACTTAGTTATTTTATGGTTTGGTCTTCCAAAACTTATTTTAATACATTTAAAGGAGTAATAAATAATTATCGAGAAGCAGCGAAGATCAACGATGCCATTTTGTGTCCGGTAGGAGAAGTATGGAAAGAATATTTCGAAAGAACAAACAATTATGATTATTACGGCTCAGATGGTTTTCACCCTTCCCCAAAAGGAAGTCAGGTTGCGGCAGATGTAATCGTTGAATATTTGTTTAGTGAAGGAACAATGTCCGAATAAATGAATTGCTTGTAACATTTAAAAATATCACTTGGTTTAGTTTATGAAATTCTGATGGGTTTATAATTAGCCTCTAAATAATAACTTTGAAATTTATGGTTAAGCTTTTTAAAATTATCTTCTATGTCGGTCTGGCCTTGGTCTTTATTGTTTTTATTTTTTTCGGATATAGAGATATCCCTGTAGATGAATTGAAAGAAAAATATGCACCTGAACCATCCGCTTTCATTACAATTGACGATATGGATGTTCATTATCGGGATGAAGGGTTTAAGATGGATACTCTACCTCTCGTGTTAATTCATGGCACAAGTTCCAGTTTACATACTTTTGATGCATGGGTAGCTACATTGAAAGGCGAAAAACGGGTTGTAAGAATGGATTTACCTGGATTTGGCTTGACAGGTCCATTTCCTGATCGAAATTATTCGATCGATAATTATGTCATTTTTATAGAACATTTCTTATCATCAAAAGGGATCAAAAGATGCATTTTGGGAGGAAATTCTTTAGGTGGCCAGATTGCATGGCAATTTACTGTCAAAAATCCAGAACTTGTTGACAAGCTCATATTGATAGATGCTGCAGGTTATCCTTTGGAATCCAAAAGCGTTCCTATTGCTTTTAAAATGGCTCGCACCCCTGTTTTGAATAAGCTTTTGACTTTTATCACACCTCGTTTTATGGCCAAAGCCAGTGTAGAGAATGTGTATGCCGATAAAATAAAGGTTACTGATTCACTTGTTGACAGGTACTTTGAACTTACCTTAAGAGAAGGTAATCGTCAAGCTTTGGTAGATAGATTGACAATGGGTATTGATATGAGTTCAAACCATCTTATTAAAACCATTCAACAACCTACACTTGTTATGTGGGGCGAACAAGATTTGTTAATTCCAACTAAAAGTGCTTATCGTTTTCACTCAGATTTACCGAATGACACCTTGGTGATTTTAGATAATATGGGTCACGTGCCAATGGAGGAAAGCCCGGAAGAAAGCTTTGCTGTTTTATTGTCTTTTATAGAAAATTATTGACTTTATTGACTTGATATCCAAGTATCAATAGAAAATATATAAATAAAAATGATGAAATGTTTAAAAAAAATATTATTGTTATTTATTGGAATTTCCTGTTATAAAGTATATGCTCAAAATCCAAATATTATTTTAATCATGACTGATGACCAGGGATGGTTCGATGTAGGATTTAATGGAAATAACGAAATAAAAACACCAAATCTGGATAAATTGGCAGCTAACGGAATTATTTTCGACAGATTCTATTCTGCATCTGCCGTGTGTTCTCCTACAAGGGCAAGTGTTATCACAGGAAGAAATCCCTTGAGGATGAATATTCCTACTGCGAACAGCGGGCATATGAAAGAAGAAGAAATAACACTTCCTGAAATACTTAAGGAACGAGGTTATGCCACAGCCCATTTTGGTAAGTGGCATTTAGGCACACTAACTCAGTTAACTTTTGATGCAAACAGAGGAGGAAGAGAAATATTTCAAAAAGACTACAGCATTCCTACAATGCATGGTTATGATGAATATTTCTGTACGGAATCCAAGGTACCAACCTTTGACCCTATGGTCTACCCCACTTCTTTTAAAAATGGAGAAGGTATGCGTTACGGTTGGAGAGCTATCGAAGATCATGATTCAAAAAAAATATATGGAACAGCTTATTGGAAAGGGATAGAACAAAAATCCACTAACAACATGAAGGGAGATGATTCAAAAATCATTATGGATCGGGTCATTCCTTTTATCGAGAACTCCATAAAGGATAATCGGCCCTTTTTTACAACAATTTGGATCCATACACCCCATTTACCCGTAGTCAGCGATACCCTTCATCGTAGCTACTATAGTAATATGGATTTGAAGAAACAGATTTATTACGGAACCCTTACTGCAATGGATGAGCAAATTGGAAGGCTTTGGTCGAAACTGGATGAATTGGATATTCAAAAGGAAACAATTATATGGTTTTGCAGTGATAACGGCCCGGAAAATGGAACTCCCGGTAGTGCAAATGTTTTTCGTGAACGAAAAAGAAGTTTGTATGAAGGTGGTGTTAGAGTCCCTGCTTTTGTAATTTGGAAAGATCATATAAAAGTTGGTATCAGATTAGATTTTCCATCAATTACAAGTGACTATCTGCCCACAATACTTGATATCTTAAACATTAAATATCCTGATAGCAGGCCTATTGATGGGGTAAGTCTGTATGGATTACTGCAAGGAGAAAATAACATACGTGAGAAAGCAATTGGGTTTATTTTTGACCAAAAAATATCCTGGGTCGATAATCAATATAAACTTATTAGTGTTGATAATGGTAAAAACTTTGAACTCTATAATTTAATTAATGATCGCTCCGAAAAGGAAAATATTATTCAGAATGAGCCGGAAATTGCGTCGAAAATGAAAAATGAATTACTTAAATGGTTGAGTTCAGTTGAAAATAGTAAAAAAGGTTCGGATTATTATTGAAAATATAAGAAATGGAAATTGACAAAAAACTTAAGGTATTACCGTTAACAAAATCAAACCCAAATACACTTATGACCTTGTTTGGAACTAATGACATTATACCTATGTGGGTTGCAGATATGGAATTTGAAATTGCTAAACCAATTCAAGATGCGCTAATACAAAGAATTTCTAATTCAGGATTTGGTTATGAATATAAACCAGAATCATTTTTTTTAGCACAAAAAGATTGGTATAAAAATAAATATCAAATTGACCTAGACAGAGAGCATATTATCTATAGTCCGAGTATTTTAACAAGCATTTCAATTCTTATCGAAAATTTGACATCAGAAAATGATGGAATAATTATACAACCACCAGTTTTTATGGAATTTAGGGATGTAATAAGGAAAGTAAAAAGGAAAATCATCAAAAATCCGTTAAAATTAATTGATGGGCATTATGAAATTGATTTTGAAAATTTAGAAGAAAAAGCAAAATCAGAAAACAATAAGATTCTTATCCTTTGTAATCCACATAATCCGGTTGGTCGGGCTTGGAAAGAAGAAGAATTAGAAAAAATTATTACTATCTGTAAAAAGAATAATTTGATTTTAATTTCAGATGAAATACATAAGGACATAATATTATTTGACAATCAGTTTAATTCAAGTTTACAATATTTTAATAAGTGGGAAAAAATAATTATTTGTACTTCCGAGGCAAAAACATTTAATCTGTGCGGTATATCTGATTCCATGGTGTTCATTCCTAATGAAAATTTACGAAACTTAATCAAACCCACTTTTAACAAGTATGCTTTAGGCAGAACAAATGCACTTACAAGAATTGCTTTAGAAACTGCATATAAAAAAGGGGATCTATGGCTGAAGGACCTGATCAAAACAATTGAAAACAACGTAAACAGTATAGAAAAAGAACTAATAGACTCTAAAATAGATCTCATAAAACCAGAAGCAACTTTTCAAGTTTGGCTGGACTTTAGAAGTTTGTTCAAAGACTCTAAAGAGATGTTTCGTCATATTACAGAACATTCGGGAATAGCAATTAATGCCGGACATTGGTTTGGAAGAGAAGGAGCCTTATTTATGAGAATGAATATTGCCACATCCAATGAAAAAGTGATAGCTTCAATAAAAAAAATAAAGAATTCGGTCAGAAAATAATAACGCTCTCAAAGTGATAACGGATTGCTTTTTGAAATTTTAACGGAAATAAATACAAAATGTGTAAATTTGGCTATGGCCTAAGCAAAAAACAAATGTGTATCATCCTAAATTATTTATACACAGAGAGTTTATTATTAAATCATAAGTGCCCCTTAAAATTACTGGGACTTTAATGAAGAAAATATTTAAAATGATTGGAATCTCTATAGTTGTAATAATTTCCATTGTATTGCTTCTTATCATTCTATTTTTAAATCTTAGCCCGCAGTTTGGAAAAGCTGCTACTAATAGACAAAAAATAGATTATGCCAAATCAGGACACTTTGAAAATGGGAAATTCATCAATCAATCTACAACTATTATGGACATCCATTATTGGGATAGGATTAAGGAAATGTTAGAGGGGTCCCCCTATAGAAGACCAGATAAGGAAATACTTGTAGAAAAAATAGATTCAGCAGCGATTGAAAATCTTAATTCTGGTATTACCCAGCTTACTTGGTTTGGTCATTCGGCATTCTTATTAGAAATGGACGGCAAGAAAATTCTTATAGACCCCATGTTGGGAGAAACAGCTTCTCCACATCTATCACTTGGTTCTAAACGCTATTCAAAAGAGCTACCAATTGAAATTGAGAAGCTACCGTTTGTTGATCTAATTGTTTTATCTCATGACCATTATGACCATTTAGATTATGGATCTATTCAAAAATTAAAAGGAAAGGTTGGCCAATATCATACTCCTTTAGGTGTTGGCAATCATTTAGTGGAATGGGGAATAGAAAAAGAAAAAATTAAGGAATTGAATTGGTGGGAAAGTATTGAATTTGATAGCATAAAGTTTGTTTGTACTCCTGCAAGGCATTTCTCAGGTAGAGGACTATTTGATAGGGCATCGACTATGTGGTGCTCTTGGGTAATTAAAGGCAAGAATGAAAACATTTTTTTTAGTGGAGATAGTGGTTATGACGCACATTTTAAGGTAATTGGCGAAAAATATGGTCCCTTTGATATTTCATTAATGGAATGTGGCCAATACCATGAAGATTGGAAACTTTTTCATATGATGCCTGAGGAAACTGTAGATGCGGCTATTGACTTAAAAAGTAAGTTAGCACTGCCAATACATTGGGGAGCTTTTACATTAGCACTTCATGATTGGACAGATCCGATTGAAAGAGTCACTAAAAAAGCCATTGAATTAAAATTACCGCTTACAACACCAAAAATTGGGGAACCAATAATAGTCGGAAATATGAATTACCCAACAGATAAATGGTGGACAAATTATGTAATAAAAAATAAAATTAATCCTACTCAGATATTTAGGAATATGGTGTAGCATGGTGTCACAATAAAAATCAAAACTATTACAAGAAAACAATATAAAATATGAATATTAAACATTCAATCGTAATTATATCAGCTTGTTTAGCACTACAATCTGGAATAAGTTTTTCTCAGGAAAAAACCCACCCAAATGTTATACTGATCATGACCGATGACCAGGGATATGGAGATCTTGGTATTACAGGAAATCCCCATGTGAAAACACCGGTTATAGATAGATTTGCAACTGAAAGTGTCCGTTTTAATAATTTTTATGTATCTCCGGTATGTGCACCAACACGTTCAAGCCTGTTGACAGGAAGATACTCGTTGCGTACAGGCATTAGGGATACCTATAACGGTGGGGCAATAATGGCATCCAATGAAGTAACTATTGCCGAAATGCTGAAACAAGCAAACTACAAAACAGGATCATTTGGCAAATGGCATTTAGGAGATAATTATCCCAGCAGACCGAATGACCAGGGTTTTGACGAATCTGTAATTCATCTTTCCGGTGGAATGGGACAAGTTGGAGACATAACAACCTACTTCAAGGGAGACAGAAGCTATTTTGACCCCGTTCTCTGGCATAACGGCCAAAAAGAAGCTTATAAAGGTTATTGTTCTGATATATTTACCGAGGAAGCCATCAAATTTATTGAGAAAAATCATAAAGAACCATTCTTCTGTTACCTTGCATTTAATGCACCACATACACCGTTGCAGGTACCCGATAAGTATTATCAGATATATAAAGATATTGATCCGGAATCCGGATTTGAAAATGATGACAGACCATTTGTAAAAATGAGTAAAAAGGACAAAGAGGATGCTAGAAAGGTG
>PVMS01050138.1_pt1 | contig 13440 bp, 14 predicted proteins | sample 1853461 | NCBI WGS metagenome assembly PVMS01 (sample SAMN08582032, study PRJNA380276) | Marine sediment metagenome, whole genome shotgun sequencing project. | isolation source: ocean sediment barecode stripped | collected 2017 | reverse complement strand
TTGAAAGAAAAAACAGGAAGGACTAACGGGTTAATTCGATTGTTTTTTCTTTTAAAGATTGCTGTTTAAATAGTTTCCCTTTGGGCTTTACAAGGCCCGCCTGCCGGTGTGGTAGGTTTCACATATTGCTACATATTTTCTTGAATTAACCTGCTTACCTGCAAAAATCTGAATTATCTATGCAAAACTTTTAAAAGCTGCAAAAATTATTTAGATCGAACTCAGGTCGTTAGTGTTTTAATGAAAAAACGGACAGATTTCTACATCCTGTCCGTTTTCAAAAAAATACTTAACTAAAATACTATAGATTATTTATATTATTCAACATCAACTGCATCTCCATCCAAAGTAAACTTAATCGGAACATTTGATCCTTTAGGTGAAACTCTTACATATCCTTGCATTTCCTGGTGCAGAGCAGAACAGAAATCTGTACAGTAGAATGGCCATACTCCAACTTGTTTTGGATACCAGATAAACGTTTCTGTTTGTCCTGGCATAATTAACAATTCGGAAGTTTGCGCTCCAATCATAGATACACCATGAGGCACATCATAATCTTGTTCTAAATTTGTGAAGTGGAAATAAACTTTATCTCCAACTTGTACACCTTCAATATTATCAGGAGCAAAATGAGAACGGATCATGGTCATATAAATATGAACTTCATTTCCTTTTCTCACCACTTTTGCTTCCGCTTCACTTTTCACAGCATACGGGTGTTTATTATCTTCTAGCCTATAGATTTTTTTCGAATTTTTTGCTATAATATCTGCCGGGATACCTGCTGCATAATGTGGTTCTCCAATTGTAGGGAAATCCAGAAGTAATTCCATTTTTTCACCTGTAATATCATATAATTGTGCAGATTGAGTAACCTCAGGGCCAGTTGGTAAATAACGGTCTTTAGTTATTTTATTCATTGCCAACAGATATTTACCATAAGGTTTTCTTGAATTTCCTCCAGGAATCATCAAGTGTCCTACAGAGTAATAAGTAGGTTTTCTGTCTATAACCTCCCAGGTACCTAATTTCCATTTTACAACTTCTGAAGAGATAAAGAAAGTAGTATATGCATTTCCTTGTCCATCAAATTCTGTATGAAGTGGTCCTAATCCAGGTTGAACAACCGATCCTGCTAAAGTTGCTTCAAATTGTAATATTGGAATTCCATAAGCATCTCCATCAAATTTTTCCTCTTCAATAGCCTTTAACATTTTACTGAACGAGTGAATAGTAAGTTCCGCCGCTAATTTACCATTACCTACTATATACTCACCACTAGGATCAACATCACATCCGTGAGGTGATTTTGGTGTAGGCATAAAGTATATTGCTCCCGGAACATCCGATGGGTTTACGATCAATATTTCCTTTTTAATGGTCGAAGTTGCTGAATGTGTTTCATCACTATAAACATTGTGCGCATATCTCGTAGGAACTTTTTTTCCTCCTCCGTTATTCACATACTCTTCAATTTTTTTCCAGTTTATGGCAGCGATAAAATCTTTGTCATTTTGAGATGCATTTACTTCCAATAATGAGTTTGCTTCTTCCGTATTATACGTTGTAAAGAAGAACCAACCATGTGAAGCTCCTCTACCGGGATGTGAAAGATCATAATCAAATCCGGGCATCATTAATTGGAATTTTATTTCCATTCCGCCATCTTCCGGATCAACAGAAATAAAAGTTAAAGCTCCTTTAAAGTTTCCTTTATAGTCATCAATTGGCATGTCTCTCTGAGGAAATGGTATTGAAAAACGAGTTCCCGCAACCACATATTCGGTATTCTCCGTTACAAATGAGGAACTGTGATTACCGGCAGAATTAGGAATTTCTATTATCTCCGTAGTTTCAAAAGTGGTAAGATCAATTTTGGCAATACGAGGTGTATTGTTACCATTGATAAAAACCCAACGACCATCCAGCTCCCCGTTTGTTTGAGAAATGTCTGGGTGATGAGAGTCATCCCATGGAATAAAGCCATAAGATGTATTCAGCATTGGTTTTGTTTCTTCATTATAACCATATGCTTTTTCCGGATCTTGAGAAAAAACCGGAATTACCTTAAATAATCTACCCGATGGTAAACCGTAAACTGCTAACTGCCCGCTAAATCCACCTGAAACAAAGGCATAAAATTCATCGTGCTCTCCCGGAGCCACATAAACCCTTTCCGCAGCATTACTGCTTAGGGCTCCCTTTTTGCTAGATTTGTTTGAATTTGCATCACCACAGCTTACCATAACAAACGACAGTGTAAGCAGAGCAATGAATGATTTAAAAATTGTTTTCATAATTATATTTAGTTTAGTTTCTATTTTTAATTTTTTGTTCTAAAATATTCTAAGATTTTCCTTGCTTCATCTTCTGTTAAATTCTGATTTGCCATAGGGGCAATGTACTCTATCAGTAATTGTCTTGCAATTTCGTTCTCTTTCACCATTAGCTCGGGATCCAGAATCATATTCATGATCCATTCCGAAGTTCTTCTTTCCGTTACTCCTTTCAAACCAGGACCTACAAATCTTTTACTGATTTTATGACAAGCAGTACACTTGGCTTTAAAAATTACCTCTCCTTCTGCCACCATTTCAGGATCTATCTCGCCCAAGGTTATGCTCGTAATCTTTCCAACTCCTTTATCGGTCATTGGATCGACTTTTGTAATTTCCTTTTTTACTTCTTCTACTACCGGTGAATCAACTTCTTTCTTAGCTTTTTCACCTCCACAACTCGACATTAAGACTCCTAATGTCAAAATAGTTATAACTTTTAATTTCATTCTTAATTCAGTATTTTAGTTTAGTGTTTAATTTTAATCTTCGGCAGGCACCAACACATCATCAATTACATGAATCCACCCATTACTTACTTTTACAGATTTTAATATCTTTGTGCCTCCCACATAAATACCGTCTTCTTCATTTGCAACAATCAGGTATTTACCCGAAGCCATATATAATTTTCTCCCCTTTTTTGCTTCTTTTTTGAGTTGCTTGATAGGATAATTGGCCGGTGCTACATGATTTATCAAAATAAACCTTAAGGTTGATTTATTCTCCGGTTTTAATAAGGTCTCCACAGTACCTTCCGGTAACTTGTCAAATGCGCTGTTTAGAGGTGCGAAAATGGTCAGTGGACCTGCATTTACAACTGCATCTTCTACACCTGCAGTTTCAATGGCCACAACTAAAGTTGAAAAATCGTCAATGGATTTAGCTACTTGAAGTGCATTTGCGTCAGAAACACCGTCATCCTTAACAGATGCTTGTCCTCCACCACCTTTTCCATCAGCCGCTTGTTCTTGTTTAGATTCACTTACCGGTTCTGCTTGTTTTTCATTTTTACAAGAAATAAAAGCTAGAATCATCAATACTGTGATTAATTTAGTTTTCATATTTATTAATTTTAATTAGATTTTATTTGGTGACACAAGTTACAAAAGTATATTCTTAAAGAAATAAAAAACATGATTTTTATCATATATAAAGATAAAATTATCTTTATATATTTGTGTAAAAAGTTTTATGCTGTCAAACTCATGCAAATATGCTATCCGTGCCATCTTATTTCTAGCTTATAACAGCAGTAAATCAGAGAAAGTTGGTTCTAAGGTTATTGCTGAGAGAATAAGCATCCCAGCCCCTTTTTTAGCAAAAATATTTCAAAAACTGAGTAAAGAAAAAATTATCCGATCATTAAAAGGACCACATGGAGGGTTTTACCTTACCGAAAAAGAACTTTCTAAAACTCTTTTTGATGTCGTTAAGTGCATAGATGGACTAAGTATATTTGAAAATTGCTTTTTAGGATTACCTAAATGCAGTGATGAAAACCCATGTGCAATTCACAATATAGTTTCCCCTTGTAAAGAACAATTAAGGCTAGAACTTTCTAATAAAAGCATAGGTGAGATCGCCGAAGAAACCAAAAAAGGCAAGTCGTTTGTTTTTTTAAAATAATTCATACCTTTGTAAAAGCATAATTTACAGTGTTTAACATATGATTGAACAAATTACAAAAGGTATAAAGATTACAGTTGATACTAATTTTGAAGGAAAACGCTATCAAAATTTGCGGATGTATTATGCTTTTTCTTATAGTATTACAATTGAAAACCAGAGCAGTGACACAGTTCAACTGATTAGTAGACATTGGAATATATTTGATTCTTTGAGTGATTTAGAAACAGTTGACGGAGAAGGTGTTGTTGGCGAAAAACCTATTATTGCGCCAAAACAAAGTTATACCTATAATTCGCATTGTTTACTTTCCTCAGCAATTGGGGCCATGAATGGTCATTACAATATGATTAATTTTTCTTCTTCAAAACAATTTAAAGTTCTCATTCCCACTTTTCATTTGATGATTCCGGCAACATTGAATTAAACTTCTTGTTGTATATCCTTCTTTTAACTAACTAATTTTATATTTTTAAGAAATAATATTTGTCTTAAATGAAATCCGTCACCCGATTTAATAATAATTTTAGAGGTACTGTCTGCCTGAACTGTAATCAATTAATTAATAAGGATGATAATTTCTGTCCTAATTGTGGTCAGGTAAACGATAAGAACCCGATAAGTGTTAAACAATATTTTTCAGAATATTTATCCGGATTTTTTAATTTTGACAGTCGTTTTATCAGGACAATGGTTCCCCTCTTATTTAAACCGGGACTAGTAACAAAAAACTATGTAGAGGGTAAGAGAAAACGTTATGTCAATCCATTTCAATTATATCTTCACATCACTATATTATTCTTTTTAATCCTTGGTGTCTTTGGCACAATTGATAAATTTAATATAGATCCAAATCAGGATAATAGTGAACTTTCGAAAATTAATACAGACGACGCGATGTTGGTGTTTGACTCTATTAAATCTTCTACCCTGTCGGAAATTAAAAAAGTTAATCCTGATTTTGATGTATCTGAAATAAATTCTAAAATTGACAGCCTCAAAGAAATTGTTCAAAAACCATCGAACAAAAATGATTCTATATCCTCTTCATTGAATGAATTGTTAAAACGTCATATTGATTCCGTAATTACTAACTCAAATTATCTTGAACAATTTAAAAGTGATCAATTAACAAAATTTGAAAAAGACTCAATATTCGAATCACTGTTCAAGTCCGTTAATAATTATTCATTAGTATTACTATCTGGTAACGAGGATCAGGTGCAAGAGTGGAGTGAATTTAAGCATATTAATGAATTTAAAAATAATGCCCTTGATCATATAGAAAATATTTTTGAGGAAAACAATATGGTATACAGAGCGCCAATTGATCTAAAACTCCCCATTCAAAACACTTGGGCTTTAGGACTTATGGAGGCATCTTCCACGAATATTCCCCTCTTTAAAAAACTATCAAAATTTATGAGGTATAACAGTCAAAATAAAGATATTGATATTTTTAAAGCTTTAAACGACTTGGGTTACGAAGTGAATTATTGGAATGTCTTCTATTTTAGTAAAGTGCAAAATTTAAACAAATTATTAAATGACGAAGAATTTGCAAGATCTTATGGAGATAATATCATTTCTAAAATTTCAGTGGCATTGTTTTTTCTTCTTCCAATATTTACACTAATCTTGGCATTGCTCTATATCAGAAACAAATATAATTATACCGAACATTTGGTTTTTGTATTTCATGTGCAAACTGTATTTTTCATTTTGCTGATTCTTTCAATTATAATTGACAGAATTTTTAAAACGGATATTGGAATATTGTTTTTCTTTTTGATCTTTTTGTTCTACCTGTATAAAGCTTTACGCAATTTCTATATGCAAGGAAGAATTAAAACCTTAATAAAGTATTTTGTTTTAAATGTTTTCTTTGTGATCTTAGCCTTTATTGGTGGTGTCGTTATCTCATTCTTGGCATTTTTAGTTTAGCCAATTGCTTCATAATCCATTTGAAGACCACTGCTATCTTTTTTTACCGAGGTAATACTTACCGTTCCAACATTTTTTCTTTTTAGAATAACATCAACATTTGAATCACCATTACCTGCCTCATGATGAAATTTTAATATCGATTCCTGATCGATTGGATTATTCTCTCTCCATGTGGAGAACCATTTTTTTCTCAATTTTTTCATCTCCTTTGTGAACAAAGTAGACGACGACCAAATATACATTTCCTGGGGTAAAACTTTAAGGTGCCCTGTATTACCATCCCATACAAACTCCATTAATTTTAGATCTCCTTGCCAATCGACAATTACCAAGGTAAAGGGTTCAATATTATGTAGATCGATCGTTTTTAACTCGTTTTCAATATTATTGCACTTTAATAAATCAATTACTATCTTTCCTCTACTCGCTCTATAAGAACCTCCCGATTTATGATTAGCAAAACCACCATTTAACAAACACAATGTTCTGTTTTTAGAACTTGTTCCAATCCATGTTCCTCCCGCTTTACCATCTTTTGGATAATAAAGTTCAACCCCATCTTCCTCATATTTTTTTGGCGCTGATGCTTTTTGTCTTATATAGCCAACATCTCTGTTAGAGGTTAAAACAAATTGATTCTTTTTTAAAGGCAAGTAAGTTACTGTACACATATCTTTAAATTTCGATTGTAAAGTACTATTGTTACAAATGAGTTAATAACCTTACAAACTAATACAAAAATTCTTTTAAAATTCTTAATTTTGCAGTTCAAAAATAATGTAAACACTCAAATAAAAAAACAAATGGCTACAGGATTTTACAAAGTACCGAAAGCGGTAAATGAACCCGTTATAGCGTACGAGGCAAACAGTGCTCAAAGAGCAAGCTTATTGGCGATGTACAAAAAAATGTACGAACAGGAAATTGATGTACCACTCTATATTGGTAGTGAAGAGATTAGAACCGGAGAAACTATTAGTATGCATCCTCCACACGATCATAAACACACTGTTGGTGTTTATCATACCGCGCAAAAAGAGCATATTGAAAAGGCAGTTAATGCCGCTTTGGAAGCGAGAAATAAATGGGCCAGTACCCCTTGGCAATCACGAGCGGCAATATTTTTAAAAGCGGCTGACCTTCTTGCCGGACCTTTTAGAGATAAAATGAATGCAGCGACCATGATTGCACAATCAAAAAATGTGATGCAATCAGAGATCGATGCTGTTGCTGAATTATGCGATTTTTTCAGATTTAATGTCGAGTTTATGACTCAAATTTATCAGGATCAACCAATTTCTTCCGAAGGTATCTGGAATCGTATGGAGTATAGAGCCTTAGAGGGATTTATTTATGCCATTACACCGTTTAACTTTACATCAATTGCCGGAAATTTATCGGCTGCTCCTGCTTTAATGGGTAATGTGGTGCTCTGGAAACCAGCCAGATCTCAGGTGTATTCAGCGCAAGTCATTATGGAAATATTTAAAGCTGCAGGATTGCCTGATGGAGTGATCAATATGGTAACCGGAAATTCAGCTATGATAACTGAAATAGTTTTGGATAACCCTCATTTTGCAGGTGTGCATTTTACAGGATCTACTCCTGTATTTAATAGCTTTTGGGAGCAAATAGGACGCAATGTCAATTCAGGAAAGTACCGTAGTTATCCAAGAATTGTTGGAGAAACCGGTGGTAAGGATTTTGTTTGGATGCATCATACTGCAGATGCTAAACAAGTTGCAACAGCCCTATCAAGAGGTGCTTTTGAATACCAGGGTCAAAAATGTTCTGCGGCTTCTCGCGCTTATATCCCAAAAAGTAAATGGGAGGATGTCAAAAATTTCATGGAAGCTGACCTAAAATCTATGAAAATGGGAAGTCCTGAGGATACCTCTAACTTTATCAACGCCGTAATTGATAAAAGAGCATTTGATAAGTTATCCGGATTTATTGAAAGTGCTAAAAAAGACAAAGATGCCGAGGTTATTTTTGGCGGGAATTGTGATAGTACCAAAGGTTATTTTATTGAACCTACGGTTATCTTAACGGACAATCCTAAATATGAAACCATGTGTACCGAATTATTCGGACCGGTTCTAACCATATTTGTGTATAATGATAACGACTGGAAATCCGTATTGGAGTTGTTAGACAACACCTCTCCTTACGCTTTAACCGGTGCAATCTTCAGTGGAGATCGCTATGTAATTGATTATGCCACAGATGCCTTAGAAAATTCGGCAGGGAATTTTTATATCAACGACAAACCTACAGGTGCTGTGGTGGGACAACAGCCGTTTGGAGGTGCCAGAGGATCGGGTACCAATGACAAAGCAGGTTCAGTATGGAATTTACTTCGCTGGGTGTCCAACCGAACGATTAAAGAAACTTTTGTGGCGGCCACAGATTACAGATATCCGTTTTTAGGAGAATAATTTGTTTGAAGGAGCAATTGGGATAAATATCCGAGTGGATGTCTTTTCTCAATACAATAATCACAGTAAAAACTCATCATTAATTGATGAGTTTTTTATTTTTACTATATTCGATACTTTATTAGAGATATTATGATAATAGACTTTAATGCGTCAGACCACATTGTAACTGTGACAAAATCAGGAGCGGCCAGCGTATCAGATATAATCGAATTTATAGATAAGGGTGTGGCATTAGGTGTAAAACACAATTGCTATAACCTCATCTTCGATATGCAAAAAGCAAATGAGACAGGCAGTTTTAATGAATTATATGAGCTCCATAAGAATTTGATACAACTGACTAAGCTAACTAACAACCATCGTTGTGCCGTGGTTTTTTCGCCAAACGAAAACAAAAGTGAAAGACAATTTTACGAAACGGTTGCTGCCAATTGGGGACAAGGAATTTTTAAAATATTCTTTCAGTTGGAAGAAGGGCTTGACTGGCTAAAACTAAGTAAAAATAAAATTTATCAAAACCCGATAGATTAAGCATCCTTAAAAGAAATGAATTAATAGAGGTTGCCTTAAATCAACCTCCCTGTAATTTATCGGCACCTGGTAACAAACCAATTAATTTTTGCGGGTCATGTATTAATATTGGTATATGCTGTGGACAGATATAAAAATACGATTCCTGATAATAAAACTTGGTTACCGGTATCTCCTGAGCATCTTTTTTGCAAACCAGGCATTCTTTGTGATCATTCATTTTTTATTATTTAAGTGCAAATCTAGCCTATTAAAAAAATATAAAACATGATAATTGTTACTTTCATATGATTATCCCTACAGCTTTATCGGGAGCCATTATTCTGGCCCCAGGCAGTGACAAAAATTTTTGTATGATCACTTCATGGCTTGTATTTCAAAGGCAAATGCACTACTTTTTTTGTTTCAAAAAAATCCTCTTCAAAATAATCGCTTAAATCATAGATCGTTGCTTTTGGGAAATTTTGCAATTCTTCCTGCAGATCTCCTCCTTTTAAGTATAAAATTCCATTCTTTAATGTGTGATTCTGCTTTTTGGCAATTTTTTTCCGCGTCCACTTCACAAAATCATCCATTTTGGTAACCGCTCTGCTAACGATAAAATCAAAATGACCTTTAACCTCCTCAGCACGAATGTGTTCAGCCTTTACATTTTTCAATTCTAATTCATCGATAATTTTTTGTACTACATTAATTTTTTTACCGATAGAATCTACCAGATAAAAATTGCTTTCAGGAAATAAGATGGCTAAGGGTATCCCGGGAAATCCACCTCCCGTTCCGATGTCTAAAATATGAGAATTTGGTTTAAATACAAGTACTTTGGCTATTCCCAATGAATGCAAAACATGCTTAACATATAATTCATCAATATCTTTTCTTGAGATCACATTGATTTTTGAATTCCAGTTCTTATACAAGTCTTCCAACTTTGAAAACTGATCTATTTGTATATCTGATAAGTTGTCAAAATATCGCAACAAATCTTCCATTTTATCGTTTATTTTTAAGCAAAAATACGATTATTATATTTTAACATTATTTTGCAATTTGCATTTAAAAAACGAGTATTTTTGCATCTGGAAATTATTGGGGTATTATTAATCTAAAATAAAAATTTATGCAAGGGGTAAAATTTTTAACAAGAGACAAAACCAAATTCTTTAGGACTTTAAACAAAAGAGTTAACGATTATTTCAAAGACAACAAAATAAAAAAAACAGGGGATTGGAGATTGTATATCAAGTCAATTATCTTCATTACAATGTTTATTGTTCCATATATTATTTTACTGACAATTGATATGCCGCACTGGGCGCAACTTTTATTAACGGTTGTTATGGGTATTGGTATGGCTGGTGTTGGTATGAATGTCATGCACGATGCCAATCACGAATCTTTCTCGAGCAAAAAGTGGGTTAATAACTTAATGGGGGGCAGTATCTATGTTCTTGCGGGAAATGTGTACAACTGGCAAGTACAGCACAACGTATTACATCATACCTATACAAATATTCAGGGCTTGGATGAAGATATAGATGCCGGAAGAATAATCCGTTTTTCTAAGCATTCCAAATGGTTAAAGATTCATAAATTTCAGAAATTCTATTCGATTTTTTTGTACGGGCTTCTTACGATAAATTGGGCCATTACAACTGATATTAAGCAAACGCACAATTATTTAAGAAGAAAATTATCCTATGGTAAATTTCCAAAGCCTTCTAATCAATGGGCGACCTTAGTTTTTTCAAAAATATTGTATTACTTTATGTGGATCGCATTACCTATTATGGTAATGAATGTTACCTGGTGGCAAGTTTTAATTGGATTTTTTGTGATGCACTATACCGCCGGACTCATCTTGAGCATTGTTTTTCAACTGGCACATGTTGTTCCAAATACGGAGATGCCTCAACCGGATAGCAAAGGTGTAATGGATCATACTTTTGTTATTCATCAATTATATACTACGTCAAATTTTGGAATCAATAGTAAATTTGTAAACTTCTTTACCGGTGGATTGAACCATCAGGTAGAACATCATATTTTCCCGCATATCTCTCATGTTCACTATAAGAAATTGTCCGAAATTGTACGAAAAACAACAAAGGAGTTCAATCTGCCTTATAATGAATACAAAACTATGTTTGGTGCTTTTATAGAACACGTAAAACAACTAAATTATTTAGGTCATCATAGAGAGATAGCATAACCTTTTACAACTTTCAATTTTATTCAACAATGCCAAATCCATTATCAGACAGAATTAACAGCTTGCCAACTTCTCAAACTTTAGCAATGGCGGCAAAAGCAAGGGAACTTAGAGAAGAGGGGAAAAATATCATTGGTTTAAGCCTGGGCGAACCAGATTTTAACACTCCTGATTTTATTAAAGATGCAGCAATTAATGCAATTAATGAAAATTACAATTCCTATACTCCGGTAAATGGATACATAGAATTAAGAGAGGCTATTTGTCGAAAATTCAAACGTGATAACAATCTGACCTATACCCCAAATCAAATTGTTGTTTCCACAGGAGCGAAACAATCTATTGCCAATGTTGCTCAGGTTTTGTTGAATCCAGGTGATGAAGTTTTATTGCCGGCACCATATTGGGTTAGTTACTCAGCAATAGCCATATTGAGTGAGGCTACAATTGTGGAGATTCCTTCTTCCATCGAAACTGATTTTAAGATCACACCCGAGCAATTGGAAGCGGCCATAACACCTAAGACAAAAATGATATTCTTTAACTCTCCGAATAACCCGAGTGGTACCGTTTTTACAGAGGAAGAATTTAGGGCCTTGGCTAAAGTTTTAGAGAAGTACCCTAAAATATTTATCCTTTCTGATGAAATTTATGAACACATTAATTACGGTACTCCAAATTTCAGTTTTGCAGAAATTGAAAATATGTACGACAGAACCATAACCGTGAATGGCGTTGCAAAAGCATTTGCCATGACAGGGTGGAGAATCGGTTATATTGGTGCTCCAGAATGGATTGCTAAAGCCTGTACCAAGATGCAAGGGCAAATTACATCAGGCGCTAATTGTATCGCTCAAAGAGCGACAATTACAGCCTTAGATGCTCCTATATCTAAAATTCAATACATGGTTGATGAATTTAAAATTCGAAGAGATCTTATTTTAAATTTATTAGGAAAAATAAAGGGCCTTAAAACAAATATTCCTCAAGGTGCATTTTACGTATTTCCCGATGTATCTTATTATTTTGGAAAAACAATTAAAGGAAAAACAATAAATAATGCTTCTGATTTTGCGATGTTACTGCTAGAAGAAGCTAATGTTGCAACGGTTACCGGAGATGCTTTTGGAGCTCCTGACTGTATACGAATTTCCTATGCGGCATCACAAGATAATATCAGAGAAGCTATCGATAGAATTGTGACAGTTCTGGCTTAAAACAGAGAACTATTCTGTTCATATTTAAAAAATCATGAGACTGTCTTAAAAGGTTATTATTATGTCATTCTGAGCGTAGTCGAAGAATCTATTTTATTTATATCAGTATCTTGAGATTTCTCCATTGCAGTCGAAATGACACATTAGCGCTTTTTAGACATCTTCTTTTTGTGAATATAATATGCTGGTAACCAGCATGTTTTGCGTACGATACGAATCTCTATTTTAAAATTATTAAGCTAGAAGAGCTCTAATTTTTCCACATCTTTTTGTATTGTAAAGAAAATCTCCTACATTTGTTGTGTTGGTATGTCCATACATATGAACATATCCTTATAATAATAATCACCTATGCAACTGAGAATCGATCACAACAATGGCACCCCTTTACATCTACAAGTGGAAAGTTTAGTAAGGGAGCTGATTGAGAAACCAAAATATCAAAAAGGAGAATTACTTCCCAAAGAAGTTGATATTGCAAATAATCTTGGAATTTCCCGAAATACTGTTCGTCAGGCTATCAGTAAATTAGTCATCGAAGGCTTATTGGAAAGAAAAAAAGGAGTAGGAACTAAAGTTGCAAGCCAAAATATTAGTACGCGGCTAAAGAGCTGGATGAGTTTTACTCAGGAAATGAATCGCAAGGGAATTGCATTTATTAATTATGAGATCCAAGTTGAAAAAGTAATTGCTACTGAAGATGTTGCCAAAGCATTGGAACTCAAAGAAGGTACCCAAGTTTTAAAATTATCCAGATTACGTGGTGACAATGACGGTCCTTTCGTATATTTTGTTTCCTGGTTGCACCCACGTATAGGCTTGACTGAAAAAGATGATTTTAGACGACCTTTATATGAAATAATCGAAAAGGATCACTCCATTATAGTGGACTTGTCACGTGAAGAAATTAAGGCTGTAAGTTCGGAAAAAAACATCTCCGAAAAACTACAAATTTCTGAGAAAGAACCGATACTTGAGAGAATTCGAAAAGTATATGACCCGGGTAAAAGACCAATTGAGTACTGCATTGGATATTATCGCGCAGATAAATTTTCCTATTCTATCGATATAAAAAGAGAGTATCACTAAATCCGAAGACATGAAAAAAATACTAATAATATCAT
>PVMS01167383.1_pt1 | contig 13441 bp, 12 predicted proteins | sample 1853461 | NCBI WGS metagenome assembly PVMS01 (sample SAMN08582032, study PRJNA380276) | Marine sediment metagenome, whole genome shotgun sequencing project. | isolation source: ocean sediment barecode stripped | collected 2017 | reverse complement strand
GTGGGCAGTGGTTCTGGCAATGCCCAGTTTTCGTGCCAGATCACTGATGGGAATGCGTCCGTCTTGCTTTAATGCGCTGATAATTTGGCGATCGCTTTTTTTAATATCCATCGATATATTATACAAAACGACCATAAAGGGGTCAAATAGACTGTTATTCTCTATAAATTAACCCAGACTAGCACTTATATTGAACAGCATCCTTCGCAATAATCAAGCAATGCACATTCAATCAGCGGGGGATAAATGATGGGAAATATATTCAAATTTGAGACGGCGCACTCCGTACACCCGGGTGCGCTGCTTGAATATCGAAATACGCGGGAAGTTCTGGAGCAGCTTAAACCCGAAGATCCGGTCTACCTATTTAGCCGGGATCATCTTGCACAACGTGCGATAGACTTTCAAACAAATTTTCCGGGGACAGTAAGTTATGCGGTTAAAGCGAATACCAGAAACCGGGTATTGCGTACCTTAATTCAGTACGGAATTTGTAATTTTGATGTGGCCTCGCTTGCTGAAATTAGACGCTTGATGGCTCTCAATTCAAAGTTGAAAATACACTTTAACAATCCAGTCAAATCAGAAGCATCAATCGCGTCTGCCTACCACGAGTATGGCGTCAGGTCATTTGCGCTGGATGATGCCAGTGAGCTTGAGAAAATTATCCGGGTCTGTGCTGACCCATCACAATTAATGTTGTCTGTCAGGTTCAGGCTTGACCGGCACCAAGCATCCTATGATTTTGGTTCGAAATTCGGCGCGACCGCAGGGCAGGCTACAGGTTTACTCAAGGCAATTAAAAATGCCGGAGCGCAAGTCGCTTTGACCTTTCATCCGGGTTCACAATGCATCGATCCGAATGAATATCGGCGCTATATACACGCCGCTGGTGAAATATCTACGGCGGCAAAGGTAAGGCTGGCTCAGCTAAACGTAGGAGGTGGGTTTCCCGAATATTATGTGAATACCTCAGCTAAACCCCGGCGGCACTATTTCGATGCTATTAGATGCGCAGTAGGTGACGCATTTAAGGATGATGTGCCTACGATAATGTGTGAGCCGGGCAGGGCGATGGTCGCGTCTTCCATCTCATTGCTGTGTCGGGTAATACACGTTCGGGAGGATATGCGCACCGCTTTTATTAATGACGGAATTTACGGTGGGCTGCAAGAGCAGTGTCTGACAGATTTACGCTTGCCGGTACACCTCTGGCGTGACGAACAGCGCGTGAGAAGCGAGCTCTCGGCTTTTACCGTATTTGGCCCGACCTGTGATCCTGTTGACCGTTTGCCGCGTACGCTTGAATTACCTGCGGACTTGCGTACGGGGGATTATCTGGAATTTGGCCTGGTCGGCGCGTACGGCTCAGCAACGGCCACCATGTTTAACGGCTTTGACTCGCAGCGTTATATAAATGTACGCGAGGACTAGTGTGCTTTGGTTCCGACACAGGAGTTATAGGAAGCAGAGAAACAAAGAGAGGAAGCGGGGTTTTAGCCCCGCCAGGATTATATGTTGACCGGGCCTGAAGGACCGGTTCCGGAGAGATCAGGCTACGGTTTTGATTTCCAGAAAATCCTCGAAGCCAAATTCTCCCCACTCGCGGCCATTACCGGATTGCTTATAACCGCCGAACGGGCAATCAAAACCCTGATCACCACCGTTGATGTGGATCATGCCCGCGCGGAGACGCCTCGCGATGCGGCTGGCTGTTTCGGATGCACCCGATATATACGCTGCCAGACCATAGGGCGTGTCATTGGCTATGCGCACTGCGTCGGCTTCATCCCGGAATGGGATAAGGCATAACACGGGGCCGAAGATTTCCTCGCGTGCGATACGAATGTCATTGTTGACATCAGCAAAAACGGTTGGTTTGACGAAATTTCCGGTTTCGAAACCTTCGGGTTTACCCGGGCCACCGGCGACCAGACGAGCGCCTTCCTTAATGCCTGCATCGATCAATCCCTGTACGCGATCAAAGTGAATGGCGCTGACCAGTGGGCCGATGTGCTGCCCCGATGCGGAAGGGTTGCCCACCGGTGTTTTAGCGGTGACCGATTCGGCTATTTCTACGGCTTCATCATATCTTGATTCAGGCACCAGCATACGTGTCGGGGCGTTACAGGATTGCCCGGTGTTGCCAAAGCAGTTTGTCACACCATCCCTTACTGCCTGATCAAAATTGTCATGGTCCAGGATGATGTTGGGTGATTTTCCGCCAAGCTCCAGCGTCACGCGCTTGACACTGTCAGCGGCTGCTTTGCTTACAGCAATGCCCGCGGCAGTCGAACCCGTGAACGATACCATGTCGATATCCGGGTGCGAAGCGATCGCTGCACCCACTTCTATGCCGAGTCCATCGACCAGGTTAAATACGCCCTTTGGATAACCGGCCTCATCAATCATTTGTGCAAACAGATGGCTGGATAACGGAGATAATTCACTGCCCTTTAAAACTACAGTACAGCCGGTCGCCAGCGCCGGAGCAGTTTTGCAGGCGATCTGATTGATCGGCCAGTTCCAGGGAGTGATAAACCCGCAAACACCGATCGGTTCCTTGTAAACACGACCTGTCGCCATCTGTTTTTCAAAAGGGTATTCCTTCAAGGCCTCTATCGCAGCTTTTATGTGACCGTCACCGCAAGCCGCCTGGTTACTGGTCGCAAAATCGATGGGCGCACCCATTTCCAGGCTTATCGCCTCGGCCATTTCCTGGTAGCGATCCATATAGACTTCCAGCAGGCGTTCGAGCAATGCCAGCCTTTGCTCTTTACTGGAATAACCAAAGCTTTCAAATGCGCTACGTGCCGCTTGCACCGCGCGGTTTACATCGGCTTCGGTACCCAGGCTGATGGTTGCAATGGGCTGCTCGGTGGCGGGGTTGATCACTTCAAGATCGTTTGCGACGAGCGGATCACACCAGCTTCCGTCGATATAAAATTTTCTTAAATCCAGCATTACTCGTATACCATTATCCTGTTTAAATTCTGTCTCTCAGGGCGTAATAGGCCATGCCCAGCACCATGCCCGGCCAACGTAACATCGTACCGCCGGGAAATTGGGGCGTGGGCAGCGAAGCAATCGCTTCGAAGCGATTGTCTTCACCATCGATCTTTTCCGAGATCAGTTTCCCGGCAAGCGTGGCCAGCGCCACCCCTTGCCCGGAATAACCTTGCGCGTAGAGGATGCGGCCATTATCCAGCGTGCCAAAATGTGGCAGGCGATTAAGTGTTACGGCAAGTGTACCTCCCCACGCATAATCGATTCGGGTTTTTTCCAGCTCAGGGTAAATCTGTAACATCGGCTTTCTGACAAAATTTGCTATGTCTGCAGGAAAACTCGCCCGGTAATTTTCACCGCCACCGAATAGCAGACGCCTGTCTGCCGACATGCGATAGTAGTTAACTACAAAGCGGGAATCTGCAATGGCGATATCTCGCGGGTTAATGCGCCTGGCGATTTCTTCATCCAGGGGCTCGGTTGCGGCGATGAAATTATTGATGGGCATGATGCGCCCGGCAAGGCGCGGCTCAAGCTTGCCGAGGTAACCGTTACAGGCGAGAACCATACGCCTGGCCCGGACCGTGAAGATTCCGGAATGAACGCTTATGCTCTTATCTACGGTATAGTCGTTTACCGCGCAGTTCTCAAAAATTTTAGCGCCGAGTTCGCGTGCGGCGTGCGCCATTCCCAGGACATAATTTAAGGGGTGTAAATGGCCCGCTCCGTGATCCAGGGTGCCACCGAAATATCCTTTCGACCCTGTGATCCTAGCCATCTTCTCGGCGTCAAGATACTCAATTTGCTCATAATCGTATTCGCTGTTGAGCTTATTAACAAAGCGTTTGCTGGCCTCTACATACTGCGGTTTATGATCCGGATGGGCGATGCCATTTTTGTAATCGCAGTCAATCTCAAAATCTTTGATCAATGTTCTGAGCGTGTGTTTGGCTTCTTCACTGAGCACCCACAATTGCCGTGCGTGATCGACGCCCAGCATTTTCTCGAGTTCCTCCTGCTCCTTACGCTGCCCGGTACACACATGTCCTCCGTTTCGTCCGGATGCGCCCCAACCGATCTTGTGTGCTTCCAGCAACACCACCGAGTGGCCGCGTTGAGCCAGGTGTAGCGCAGCCGAAACACCGGTATAACCTCCGCCGATTATGCAGATATCCGTATCGAGATTATGGTTTAGGGATTCGCCCTCAAATGGCCGGCTGATGCTCGCGGCGTAATAGGAGTCCGGGTGATTTTCTGATGGCATTTTGCTGTTAATCAGCAATCGCTTTTGCGGTCAGGTCAAGGCAGCGCCATGCTTTTTCGACCAGTTCATCGATTTCAGATTCGCTGATAACCAGCGGCGGCGCGATAATCATTTTATCTGTCACTGCGCGCATGACCAGCCCATTATCAAAGCAAAAACTGCGGCAAATGGATGTGACTGCATTGCTGTCTTCAAAGCGTTTGTAGCTGGCTTTATTTTCAACTATTTCCAGCGCGCCTAGTATTCCCAGAGTGCGGGCTTCGCCGACCAGCGGGTGGTCAGACAGTGTTTGCCATTTCTTCGCCAGGTAGGGGGCGGTAATATTGCGCACGCGTTCGATAATATTCTCGCTTTGCATCAACTGAATATTGGCGATCGCGGCGGCGGCACAAACCGGATGCCCGGAGTAGGTAAAACCGTGTGCAAATTCGACATTCTCCTGCATCAGCACATCCGCAACCCGGTCAGCGACCATTACCCCGCCAATGGGTAAATATCCCGATGACATGCCCTTAGCGATTGGCATGAGATCGGGCTCAATATCGAAGTAGGTCGAGCCAAACCATTCGCCGGTGCGACCAAAACCACATATTACTTCATCGACCACCAGCAGAATATTGCGTCGCTTACATATGCGTTGAATTTCAGGCCAGTAGGTCTCCGGCGGAACGATGACTCCCCCGGCACCCTGAATAGGTTCAGCAATAAATGCGGCTATCCTGTCTTCACCCAGCTCATCAATTTTTTCTTCCAGCGCTCGTGCTGCCTCAAGGCCAAACGCCGCACGGTCGATTTCAGCACCCGCCTTGACGCATTCGTTAAATGCATAGGGTTGTTTAATGTGCACAATATCGGGTATCGGCAACCCGCCTTGAGCATGCATGTACGCCATGCCTCCAAGGCTCGCGCCCGCCATGGTACTGCCGTGGTAGGCGTTTTCCCGGCTGATAATAATGGATTTACTGGCCTGACCCAGTGTTTCCCAATAGTGCCGGGCCATTCGAACAACGGTATCGTTGGCTTCCGAGCCACCGCTGGTGAAAAATGCCTGGTTCATATGGGCGGGTGCGATTTCCGCAAGCAGCGCGGTCAGTTCGGCAGCGGGCGGGTGGGTGGTTCCAAAAAAGGAATTGTAATAAGGCAGTTCGTGCATCTGAGCATAAGCAGCCTCAATGATGTGTTTCTGGCCATAGCCCATGTTGACGCACCACAACCCGGACATCGCATCGAGGATTTTATTGCCGTCGCTATCGTATATATAGACCCCCTTAGCCTTGCTAATGACCCGAGTTTTAGCGGTCTCGCGCATTTCTTTAAGGTCGCTGAAGGGGTGCAGGTGGTGGCTGGCATCGAGTTGTTGCCAGCGTTGTGTTGATTGAGTCATGTTTATACCTTTAGTAGCAGATGTTCGCGTTCCCAGCTGCTGATTACGTTCAGAAAGTTGTCGAATTCAACTTCTTTAACGTTGACGTAAACATCAACGAACAGTTCACCAAGCACCTCACGCAAAGCCTGATTATCTTTGAGCCTATGCAATGAGTTATACCAGTGTCGGGAGAGTTGACGCGGTAATTTATACGCATCACCGCTGACCGGATCGGCGGGTTGTAGTCGACCCATCATGCCGATGTATCCGCAGGCCAGAGAGGTGGCTATCGCTATATACGGATTGACATCTGCCGAGGCGATCCGGTTTTCAATGCGCATCGATTTTGGATCGTTGTCCGGCACACGCAAGCCAACGGTGCGATTGTCATATCCCCAGTGGAAATTGATCGGTGCTGCCATGTTTCGAACAATGCGCCGATAGGAATTCACGTAGGGCAACAGCAGCGCGATCGCATCCGGCAGGTAGTTTTGCAGGCCGGCGATGTGGCTTAATAACAATTCGTTCGGATTGCCTTCGGGGGTGGAAAACAGGTTTTCGCCGGTTTCCAGACTCTCAACGCTTTGATGAATATGCATGGCATTGCCGGGCTGGTCCTGCATTGGTTTGGCCATGAACGTGGCATACATATTGTGTCGCAGGGCAGCTTCTCTCACGGTTCGTTTGAACAGGAATGCCTGGTCAGCCAATGCCAACGGGTCACCATGAAGCAGATTTATTTCCATCTGTGCAGTGCCTTCTTCATGGATCACAGTGTCAATCGCAATCTCCTGTGCCTCGCAATAATCGTAAATATCATCAAATACGGGATTAAATTCATTCACCGCATCGATACTGTAGGCTTGTCCCGCCTGTTCGACTCGCCCGTTACGCCCAACCGGCGGCTCGATGGGTATATCGGGATTCGGGTTGGGCTGAATCAGGTGAAACTCCAACTCAGGCGCAACCATGGCTTTCCAGCCTTGTTCGGCATAAAGCCCTATGACATTTTTGAGTACCTGACGCGGTGCCATCGAAATTGCATTGCCCTGTTTGTCGTAGCAATCATGAATGACCTGTGCGACTGGGTCATCATCGACCCAGGGCACCATACGGATGGTCGACGGGTCGGGTTTGAGCAGCATGTCTGCATCGGTAGGATTGATCTCATCGAATAACTCTTCCGGATAATCTCCCGTGACGCCCTGCATGAATATTGATTGGGGTAATTTGGAATCTTCGGCTTTTAAAAATTTAGTCGCCGGCATGATTTTGCCGCGCGCTGCACCAGCCAAATCCGGCACGATGCACTCGATTTCCGTTATTTTGTGTTGTTTGATCCAGTCTTTCATAAGGTCATTATAGTGTTAGTTTGTGATCACAAAATTAGCATACTATATTGTGATCACAAATTCTTGAAATTGCAAGCCCGGTCTGTGGGTGGATTTACGTCTAATGTACTCAGCTGTTCATTCACGTTGCACGTGTTCCGCGAGCATGTCCATGCCTTCGCTTATGTCTGAAGTGATGGCATTGCGGAATGCCTGTTTATCTTTTGTCCGCAGCGCGTCCAGCGCATCCGCATGGTAATCTTGTAGCACTTCGGTGCCCATGCGCCCGAAAACAATGCGTGTAAACGGGGCGAATTGCAGCCACAGGCTTCTGACCAGGGGGCACAGCACGGGCGAGTTGGCGCGTTCATAAATGCCGAAATGAAAATTACGGTTACAGCGAATGTAAGCATCCACGTCGCCTGAACGAAGCGATTGATTCAGCTCTTCGTCTATACGCTGCAGGCTTCTGATGTCACTATTAGTAATGCTATCTATTGCCAAAGACGCCAGTTCGGGCTCCAATGAAAGTCGTGCATGACTAAGCTCCCGCATTCGGGTCGGGGTCATTGGTGCGACGCAGACACGACGATTAGGCAGCACTTCCAGCGCTCGCTCGGCGACCAGTCGGCGGATAGCTTCACGTACTGGCATCGGGCTGACACCAAGCTTATCGGCGATACCGCGCAAGGTGACGCTGACACCCGGCACGAATTGCCCGGCGAGTATCGAATCACACAGTTCGGCGTAGACCCGTTCATGAACGGGTTGCGCATTTTGACTTGATTGTTTTGCGGCCCGCGAGTTTATTTTTTTCATTTACATATAGAATGTTGAGGCATAGTTTGACATAGAAAAGTGATCGCGATATGATGCACGCCTTATTTTGTGATCACAATAATACACTAAAAAGGCTGGGGAAACCAATTAACGAATGTCCGCTGAAATAGCCCGTCAGTTTTTGAACCAACACCCCGACATCCAGCGTGTTGAGTTTCTGTTTGTCGATGTGAACGGCGTGCCGCGCGGCAAATGGACGAACGCAAACGCGCTGATCAAAGCATTCGAAGGTGATTTTCGTCTGCCGCGAAGCAGTTATGTACTGGATATCTGGGGCGACACAGCGGAGGGCACGGGACTGCTGATGCAGGCCGGTGATCAGGATGGATTATGCGTTCCGGTTGAGCATTCTCTGGGCTTAATAAACTGGTTGGGTAGCCCCGCAGCCCAGTGCCTGCTCAGCATGAATGATCAGGACGGCTCTCCCTTTTACGCGGATTCCAGGCAGGTACTTAAGCGAGTACTGAGACGTTTTGAAAAAGATAAACTGCAGCCGGTGATCGCGCTTGAGCTGGAATTTTACCTGATTGATCGAAATTTGTTGCCCAATGGCCATCCGCAGACACCCTTTATACCCGGCAGTCCACATCGTTATTCTGACACACAGTTGCTGAGTCTGGTAGAAATGCAGGATTTTGAGGCGGTGTTCACAGCCATTGAAGCGGCGTGTAAGGCCCTTAATATTCCGGCGGATACTGTGCTTAAGGAAAACTCACCCAGCCAGTTCGAGCTGAATCTGTACCACCAAAGTGACGCCTTGCTCGCAGCAGACCAGGCCTTTCTGCTAAAACGTTTAATCAAGGGCTGTGCTCAACAACACGGCTTTATCGCGACCTTCATGGCCAAGCCTTTTGCACAGTGGGCGGGCAATGGCATGCACATCCACGCAAGTGTGCTGGACCATGCCGGCGAGAATATATTTAAGTTGTCGGAGCGTGCGCCCCAGGGCGCGTATGCGAATGCCATCGCAGGGCTGATTGAAGGGACCTCCGAAATGCTTGCATATTATGCGCCCCACGCGAATTCCTATCGACGCCTGGTCGAAGGCGTAACGATGGCGCCAACTACTCTGAGCTGGGGTTATGAAAATCGCACGGCATTGATTCGGCTGCCATTGGCAAGCCCGGCCGCGACTCGAATCGAACACCGGCTGGCAGGCGCAGACGCCAATCCTTACCTGGTGGCCGCGACAACGCTGGCTGGAATCCATCATGGACTCAGTACGCAACCAGACTTGACAGCGGAAACTGTCGGGGACGCCCATAGCCAGCATCCCGCTGCACTGGCTATTTCATGGCAGGAAGCGGTGGCGCGGGTATCGCGTTCCAGGATAGCAAAAGACTATTTTGGCGAGCAATTTACTCACTGCTTTGACAGGATCAAAAATGCCGAATTGAATCGATTTGGCTGTACCATTACCGATTTCGAATACAATAGCTATTTGAGACATGTATAAACTGATTCGTAATAATAACGAATCAACTATTAACCAAAGAGGAGAGCTTTAAGATGAAACCGAGAAAAACCCCTGCACTCAAACAATGGCTGGTCGCCTGTTCTTCACTATTACTTATGTCAGCTGCCCAGGCCGCCGAAGAGAAAGTAGTGAACGTTTACAACTGGTCGGATTATATTGATGAAGAGATTCTGTCCGAATTTGAAGCCGAAACCGGCATCAAGGTGGTCTATGACGTATTCGATTCAAACGACATTCTCGAAACCAAGTTACTCGCAGGCGCCACGGGATACGATGTTGTGGTGCCTTCAGCCGGGTTTTTGACGCGGCAGATTCAGGCCGGTGTATTTAAGAAGCTGGATAAGTCCAAGCTCGATAATTACGGCAATATGTGGGATTCGGTTATAGAACAAATTAATCGATTTGGTCCGCTCGACGAGTACTCAATTAACTATATGTGGGGTACGACAGGCATTGGTTATGTAGAAGAACAAATTCTGGAGCGTATGCCCGATGCCCCCGTGGGTTCGCTGGCAATGATTTTTGATCCGGAAATCGCATCAAAATTTGCTGATTGCGGCATATTTATGCTCGATGCGGCAGACGAAATTATTCCCTCAGCGCTGGCATATATTGGTGAAGACCCGAATAGTAAAGACAAAGACGTCATCGCTAAAGCCGAAGCCGTGTTGACAGCCGTACGCCCGTATATACAGAAATTTCACTCTTCCGAGTACATCAATGCGCTCGCAAACGGTGATATTTGCCTGGCGATTGGCTGGTCCGGTGATATTTTTCAGGCGCGTGATCGTGCGGATGAGGCGGAAAATGGCGTGTCCGTGAAGTACACTATCTCTGAAGAAGGAGCGGTTATGTTGTTTGATCAAATGGCGATTCCTAAAGATGCGCCACATTCTGATAACGCCCACACTTTTATCGATTACATCATGCGCCCCGAAGTGATTGCAAAGGCGAGTAACTACGTGGTGTATGCCAACGGTAACAAGGCCTCACATGCAATGCTTGACGAAGAGGTACTTAATGACCCGGCGGTCTATCCGACTCCCGAAGTTCTGGAGTCGCTTTATATCGTCACGCCGTATGACCCGCGGACTCAACGTGTGGTTACCCGCCTTTGGACCCGCGTAAAAAGTGGCCAATGAGCTTGCTTTAAGAGCATAGCATTCTCATATAAGTCCGCATTGTGAGCGATAAAAAAGAGCACCAGCCATGGCTGGATCCGTCTAAAAAGCCCTACATTCAGATCGAGGGAGTCACCAAGAAATTTGGTGACTTCGTCGCCATTGATCACATCAGTCTGGATGTATATCAGAACGAGTTTTTTGCGCTGCTGGGCCCGTCCGGTTGCGGCAAGACTACATTGCTGCGGATGTTGGCGGGTTTTGAGACACCGACGTCGGGGCGAATTCTGCTCGACGGGGAAGACGTATCAGCCGTTCCGCCTCATCAGCGGCTGGTAAATATGATGTTTCAGTCCTATGCATTGTTTCCGCATATGACGGTGGAAAAGAACATCGGCTTTGGACTCAAGCAGGATAAAATCCCCGCGGCGCAAATTAAAAAGCGTGTAGATGACATGCTGGAGCTGGTGGAGCTTGGAGAATTTGCCCGGCGCAAACCCCATCAGCTCTCGGGCGGGCAGCGTCAGCGTGTAGCACTGGCGCGCAGCCTGGTTAAACGTCCAAAGCTATTGCTGCTGGATGAGCCGCTGGGCGCGCTGGATAAAAAACTGCGTGAACAAACCCAGTTTGAACTGATGAATATTCAGGAAGAGCTGGGCATAACGTTCATGATCGTCACCCATGACCAGGAGGAGGCGATGACGGTTCGAGCCGTATCGGGCTAATGTTGAACGGGCAGCTGGAACAGGTTTCCACGCCAAGCGAGATTTACGAGGCACCCAAAACCCGCTTCGTCTCAGAATTTATAGGCGACGTAAATTTACTCGAGGGGCGGTACGCTGGAATCAGCGAACACGGTACCGCGATCGAGTGCAAAGAACCCGACTTCACTGCTCATGCTGTGCAATCGCTTGACGTGGCAGAGGGCACTGCTATCTGGGTGGCGATACGCCCGGAGAAGCTGGAAATATCAAAACAGCCGCCTGAAGACACTCCAAACGTGCTGACGGGTAAAGTCTGGGACATTGGTTATGGCGGCAGTTTTTCCACCTACCATGTACATTTGCCCAATGGTAAAGCCATGACGGCAGTTCGCGCCAATCGGGAACGCTCGGTTGAAAAGAGCATCACCTGGGAAGATGACGTTTACCTAAGTTGGGCACCGAAATCAGCGGTGATCCTGACGGCATAGAGGCGCTACCGATGGATAATAAAGGCACATTGTTGAGTGGGAGTCAGAAGGCACCCGGGCCTTTGGCCAGTGCCCACCTGAGGTTCACCTCGTTTGTGCCTTATCGCTGGTTTTCTAGCCTTATTATCCGGGTGATCGATAAGCTGGGATTGAGTGGTCGGGGCCTGGTGATCGGCCTGCCTTATCTCTGGTTGCTGCTATTTTTTCTGTTCCCGTTTGTCATAGTATTCAAGCTCAGTTTTTCGGAAATTGCAATTGCCATTCCGCCCTATAAACCGCTCTGGTCCTGGGCTGAAGGAATATACCTCAACATCCAGCTCAGTTTTGAAAGCTATCAGCTTTTGTTCGAAGACAGCCTGTATATCAAGTCGTACCTGACCAGCATCAAGATCGCCGCAATTTCGACCATTATAGCGCTGCTGATTGGCTACCCCATGGCCTACGGCATGGTCAGGGCACCCAAACAATGGCGAACAACGCTGCTCATGCTGGTCATTTTACCATTTTGGACTTCGTTTCTTATTCGCGTCTACGCCTGGATCGGGATTCTGAAGACCAACGGTTTATTAAACCTGCTGCTGCTGAAACTGGGCATCATTGCTGAACCCCTCACGATGCTGAATACAAACTTCGCGGTTTATCTTGGCATTGTTTATTCCTACTTGCCGTTTATGATATTGCCGTTGTATGCTAATTTGGAAAAACTGGATGGCAGCTTGCTCGAAGCCGCCGCAGATCTGGGGTGCAGGCCATTCAAAGCCTTCTGGGCCGTTACCATTCCACTTTCGATACCGGGCATCGTTGCGGGTTGTTTTCTGGTATTTATTCCAGCGGTGGGTGAGTTTGTTATCCCGGATTTGCTGGGAGGTTCAGATACCCTGATGATTGGTAAAACCCTGTGGGTCGAATTTTTTAATAACCGCGATTGGCCGCTGGCATCCGCTGTTGCTGTATTGCTGTTGCTGATCCTGATTGTTCCGATCGTGTTGTTCCAGAAGTTTCAGGAGCGGGCTGCCTCATGAAGCAATTCTCGCGATTCAATTTAATATCTTTACTATTGGGTTTTCTGTTTTTGTATTTACCGATCGTTCTTCTGATAATTTTCAGTTTCAACGAATCCAAACTGGTCACGGTATGGGGCGGCTTTTCGACCAAATGGTACGTCGAATTATTAAGTAATCAGGGTATTAAAGATGCCGCCTGGGTGACACTACGGGTGGCATTTGTATCCGCCACGGTTGCGGCTGTTCTCGGCACCGTTGCAGGGCTGGTCTTAACGCGCTTCGGTCGTTTTAGGGGGCGCACCTTGTTTTCGGGCATGATATATGCGCCGATGGTAATGCCCGATGTGATCATTGGCCTGTCTTTGTTGCTGATGTTCGTATCACTGGCGATTAGCCGGGGCATTGCGACCATCACTATCGCGCATATAACATTCTCACTTTGTTATGTCGCGGTTGTAGTGCAATCACGTCTGGCGAGTTTTGATGACAGCATTGAAGTGGCTGCGCTTGACCTGGGATGTACACCCACTAAAACTTTTCTTTGTATCACCCTGCCGGTGATCTCTCCGGCCGTTTTATCCGGCTGGCTGCTGGCCTTCACCATGTCACTGGATGACCTGGTTATCGCCAGCTTCACCTCCGGTCCAGGCTCAACCACCTTGCCGATGAAAATATACAGCCAGGTACGCCTGGGTGTGACGCCTGAGATTAACGCTGTTTCAACGATTCTGGTCGGAATAGTTGCCGTGGGTGTGCATCCCAGGACAAGCGCAGCCTCTTCAATGCTGTCATCAAAACTCGCCAGTCGTGATTGCACTACAACCGCGACATAACAAAGTG
>PVMS01047580.1_pt1 | contig 13445 bp, 11 predicted proteins | sample 1853461 | NCBI WGS metagenome assembly PVMS01 (sample SAMN08582032, study PRJNA380276) | Marine sediment metagenome, whole genome shotgun sequencing project. | isolation source: ocean sediment barecode stripped | collected 2017 | reverse complement strand
TAGCCGAAGGATTGATCTGGACTTCATTAGCAGAGGAATCAATATTTAATTTGGAACTCGTGCACCAGAATTAGCTGTGCTTCTATGCCTCATCGGCCTCATAAGCTCATCTCCCCCTATTTTCAGATAACAGGTGTCACCGGTCTAAAAATGCAAAATCTCGTCCATCTTCTGGACCTGGTGAAAGAAGGAAAAATAGATCTAAATTCTTCGATTGCAGCTTTGGGAGGAATGAATTCGGTTCCCGAGGCCATAAAAGCGGTTGAAAGCAGAAAGTATCCCGGAAAGATTGTTATTTATCCGCATCTTGAAGACCTTCCGCTTCTATCCCTTTCAGAGCATGCGAAACGAAGCCGCTTGCCAGATCAGGCTTTAGCCGAAGGATTGATCTGGACTTCATTAGCAGAGGAATCAATATTTAATTTGGAACTCGTGCACCAGAATTAGCTGTGCTTCTATGCCTCATCGGCCTATCGAATAATAAAATAGATAATTAATAAGCTGCCTTAAGAGTTCAGTACTTTTGCTGATTTAAATAGGATTCTGCAGCGTCTGCCATGAGGTCTTCCTGCAACTTCGATTTGCTGCCAAAAAGATCCTTGGAACTTTGCTGGTCCATAAGATGGCGAGCAAGAATATCTATGGCGGCATCCAGCCCATGAATATTCTCTCCATAAACGATCCTGTCTTCCAATCTGGCTCCAGTCCCCTCTTTCTGATCAAGAACCTTGTCAAAGTATTGCAGCGCTGCATTTCGATAGCGAGCCTGGTGCCCTGAGCATATGACCACAAGCAGGGCGTCCCATTGCGCAGCGCTCATTTGAGATTTCCACTTCATCACCACATCATTCAATACATCCAGCTCTAATGCCACGCATAGCTCGGCGCTTTCCAAAAAGAGCGGAGAATTATCACGCGCAAAGGAATCGGCCCATGAATCTGAAATTTCCCCATTTTCTAAAATTGTGTTGATGGTCTCAATTGCATTCTCTAGAGTTTTGCTTTGTACATCCATATATTCAGCAGGAATTTCTTCCTTGCTAAGAATCTTTAGCGCTTCTAGGCAAAGTTCTTTTTGATGGGCAAGGTCCGCTAACAGCTCATCTGATACTCGTCCAACTCCATTGTTTTGCAACGTTATATAAAGCCCGAAGGAAACATGCCCTATGGATTTCACCTTGTGATAAAGATCTGGAACGAAGGGTTTTTCTTCTTTATCCCCATTCCATAAAAGAATTGCTGCGTCGTTTTCGATGACAAGCACCGGGCTATCAGCTCGGCCAAGTTCTTCGATCCTTTTGTGTATCAACAAGTTATAGCTGTGGTGAAAGGAATTGTTCAATTCTGAGATCACATTCTCATAGGGGTCATAGCTTCCAATTGCCTCAAATTTTTTGCGTGTCTGAGGATTCAAAGATTTTGGGATATTGGCTTTCATACTTTTCTCCGTGAGGGGTAAAAATATTTGGAATCACATTTCATCGATTGTTTTCAACACTTGATCATTTTTCTTAAAGACAAATAATTCCCCCAGGATCTGAATAAATGAGATCAAGGCCAGAATGCCAATGAAGATTAAACTGCTCTGCTGGCTTTGGATTGCCAGCCAGGCAAATAGAAGAACCAGCGCTCCTGATATCAGGCGCCAGCGACCCTTTACTGGATGCAATGATTCGGGCTTGCTTCGCGATACAACAATGTGCGTAACAGCAATCGCAAAGAAGGACACTGCAAGTGAAATTGCCAAAAACCATAAAGTAGAAGTATTCTGATGCTTTTCTCCTTCCTCTATAAGATGCTCTAGGCTGATACCCAGGCTCGTCAGGCTCATCACCAGTGGCAATTGAACATACAACCAGATCACAGGCGCCCAGCCTCCCAAACCCTTCAGCGCACTCCCATCCAAATTTTCAAAATAGATCCACCAATATCCAAAGATTAATAGCAAGCCGAATGCAGCGATGGCAATAATGCTTATTTCTAAGGAGCTTTCAGAAAGGCCCTTTACGATTCCCGCTACAGATTCGCCCAGAACGATAATCGTGAATAATCCAAATCGTTCCAAAATATGAGATTCGGTTACAGGCATAACAGCATATTTCATTCGAGTGGACCGCAATAAAACGATGGAAAACTCGGCGAAGATCGCCAGGCCCCATAACCAAAAACGTAATGGTGCTGGCACGAAGATTGATAAGAACCACAAACTTCCTGAGACGGCGAATACTAAAGTGAGGCGCCTAGCCAGTGGCTTGGCCACTTCAATGTGAACACAGCGCTGGTAAAAGATGATCATCACAATCTTTACCAAAACAAAGGAGGCTGCAAGAGTTGCCCCGCTTTCATCGAAAGCGCCATGTATGCTGGCCGCAATGCCAACCACGCCCATCATTTGCACGATCGTCAGAAAGCGGTGGGCGAAATTATCAGTGTCAAATCTGTCTGAAAATATCGTGTGGTGAAACCAGGCATACCAAATAGGTAGGAATAAAAAGATAAATTTTGGGAGGCCAGTAAGTGTTAGATCGTGCGACAGTAAGCTGCCTAATTCAGCAACAGCTAAAACAAAAACAAGATCATAAAATAACTCCAGCCATGTTGCATGTCGTTCTTTTTTTCCAGATCTTAATTGGGGAAGTTTCCAAAGGTCTTGAAGTGTATTTGATATCCCTGCCATAGCATTCTCCATAAATGTTTTTTTATCAATAAAGCTGTGAATGACGAATGATTCCGCCAGGTCACCGCCAACCAAGATCTCATATGTTTTTCTGCTAATTTAGAAAAAGTCTCTATGCTGATCAATACGATTAGGCGAATCCTAGAGTCATTCAGCTACGGGAAATATAACACGAGAATATGCTTTGAATACTCTTGCTCTATTAGCTGTAGTTTTTTCTTGGCAGTCCCTGAAAATTAGAGATTTATTAATCGCCATAATCCTTCTTGACCTATTGCTTTGAGATTGTTAACATTCCTTTACTTTATAAATGATTTAGCAAGTAAAGGAATGTATCCGCGCAATGAGTGATAAAGAAATTACCAATCTTGCTCACGATTTATTCAATATCATCAAGCAGATTCCCAGCCTGCGCCCGGAAGTAGAAGGCGAGGCGGGCTTCACGCGCAGTGAATACGAGCTGCTTGCTTTCATTGCCATCAACCAAAGTGACCAGAGTAGCCTTTTTTCTTCAACCGAGATCAGCAATTTACTGGGCATTACGCCCGCCGCTGTCACCCACATGATCAATCCCCTTGAGAAAGCGGGCTGTGTGGAGCGCATGAACGATGAAAATGATCGTCGTTTGGTCCTTATTCGGCTGACGAAAAAGGGAAACAAGATCGCTGATTCGATAATTGAAAATTTTAAGGAAAAGCTTTCTGGCTTCATTGCTTATTTGGGTGAAGAAGATAGCCAAACTTTTATTTTTCTGATGAACAAACTACTTAAATATTTCTCGGCCATTTCAAGTCCGGTCGAAATCTAAAATCCTGGAGATTTTCATGCAAAAGACAGTTCGCCATAGCGATAAGTTAAAACTAATTATTTTCCTGATGCTTACGGCCTTTCTTCTAATTGCCTGTGGGCCTTCCACTGACGCTAATGGGGATGCTCTCCCAGAGGATATTGATCAGGCGCTCAATGAATTTGTGCCGGCCATCAGTGCTTCTGGCATCGTTGTGCCCATAGATCGCGCTACATTAAGCGTGGCTTTCAGCGGTGTTGTCAAAGAGATTCTCGTAGAAGAGAACGAGCTCGTGGATCAAGATACTGTCCTGCTCCGTTTGAGTGGATCAGAGCAATTCGAAGCAGCGCTTGCAGGCAGTCAATTGGAGCTTATCTCAGCCGAGCAGGCTCTTCAAAATCTTTATGACAATGCTGATTTAGCTTCTGCCAACGCAAAAGAGACCTATGAGGATGCCCAACGTGATTACAACAACATCACCACGCCAGCCTCTCAGGTGGATATTGATCAGGCCTTTGCCAATATGATTCTCCGCGAAGATCAGCTTGAAACCGCACAAGATAATTTTGAGGAGCATGCCCACAAACCTGCAGATAATATCGTTCGCGCCTCACACCAGAGCAAGCTTTCTCAGGCTCAATCCGATTATGATCGTGCAGTGCGCATCTACAATGCCTACAGCACCCCTGGCAATTTCACTGATATCGCAATATCCGAGGCCGAATTGGAACTAGCCAGTCAAAATTATGAAGACGCCAAAGATGGCCCCGATCCAGATGCCCTTGCTCTCGTTGAAGCCAGAGTCAGTAACGCCAAAGCTCAAGTCGCAGCCGCATCCGCATCACTGGAAGATGTTCAGATCAGCGCGCCCTTCGATGGCAGTATCGGCCAGATTCTGGTGCGCGAGAATGAGTGGGTCGTTCCCGGCCAGCCCGCTATCGCAATAGCAGATTTCAGTCAATTCTATGTAGAGACTACGGATCTAAACGAAGTTGATGTTGCTTCCCTTGAAATTGGGGATAGCGCCATCATTTCCTTCGACTCATTACCAGGCCTGGATGTATCCGCCCACATAATCCAGATCGCCAGCAAATCTACGCCCGGTGAAGGTGTCAACTACAAAGTTACTCTAGAATTGGAAGAAAGTCCCGCTGGCTTGCTTTGGGATATGTCCGCTCTGGTCGAATTTTCCGCTAGCGAATAGTTTTTCTTTCAATTATCAAACTGAATTCGCCAAATGAATAAGACGAAAATGAAATCACCCCTAATGACCCTTGAAAAGGTTTCGCTCTCCTACCCCACGGGAGCAGAACCCTTTGAAGCACTGAAGAATGTCGATCTGACCATTCACCGTGGCGAGTTTTTGGGGATCACGGGCAAATCCGGAGCAGGCAAATCCACGCTGCTCAATATGATTACTGGCATAAGCGATCCCAGCTCCGGCACCATTACCTATTTCCCCATCCAAAATAAGAACGGAGCCAGCTCCAGCGCCCCCTTACCCATCCACACAATGGATGAAGATGCCATAGCCAAATGGCGAGGAAAGAATGTGGGCGTTGTATATCAATCTTTTGAATTGATGCCCACACTAGATTTGGTCAACAATGTCATGATGCCCCCAGATTTTCTGGGCACATATCAGCCAATCCCAAGCAATGAGCAGGCCCGCGCGTTATTGGCTCAAGTAGATATTGAAGAGCATGCCGATAAGATCCCCGCCCATATTTCAGGCGGTCAGAAACAGCGCGTTGCGATAGCCCGCGCGCTTGTCAACGATCCGCCGCTGATCGTAGCGGATGAGCCCACTGGCAATTTGGATTCTGTGACCGCAGAAACCATTTTCGATATTTTCGAAAAGCTCGTGCAAGAGGGCAAAACAGTTGTCATGGTCACCCATGACGAAAGCATGGCCCATCGCTTTTCTCGTCGCTTGCACATAGTCGATGGGGTTCTCACAGATCCCAATGCCCTCAAAGAAAGTGAAGGCAGCCCTGCGCACAAAGCGCCCGCACTCTCCATAGCGGATGCAGCTTCCCTTGAAATTGCGTCAACAAAAAATGGCGCGCGTTCTTCCAATTCCAATGGCAAAGATCATTCAGCCATATCCCTAACAAATGTCAGCAAGATTTATGAAAGCCCTGCTGGCCGTTTCGTGGCCCTAAAAAACATTGATCTTGAACTGAACTATGGGCAATTCGTTTCCATTGTTGGCAAATCCGGCAGTGGCAAATCTACGCTCATCAATATGATTACCGGTATCGATCATCCTACGGATGGAAAGGTCATTGTCAGCGATCATGATATTTACGCGCTCACTGAAAGTGAACGCGCTCTTTGGCGCGGAAAAAATATGGGCGTCGTTTTCCAATTCTTCCAGCTATTGCCAACCCTTACGCTGCTTGAAAATACGATGCTGCCCATGGATTATTGTGATGTCTATCCATTCAACGAACGCTCAGGCCGGGCATTGAAATTGCTCGAGCGCGTTGGCCTTGGCGAGCAGGCACATAAACTACCTGCTAGTGTTTCCAGTGGGCAGCAACAAAGCGCCGCCATCGCCCGCGCAATGGCCACTGATCCTTCCATCATCCTTGCCGATGAACCCACCGGCAATCTGGATTCAAAATCTGCTGAAATTATTTTGCAGCTCTTTGAGCAATTGGCATCTGAGGGCAAAACCATTCTGATCGTGACCCACGATCCCTCCATCACCAGCCGCACGGATCAAACTATTATCCTCTCTGATGGCGAAATTGTAGATGAAGCCGTTGCTCGTGCGCTTCCATTGCTCACCCATCCCCAAATGTTGGAAGCAACCAAGAAGGCCGAGCGAAAATTGTTTTCTCCAGGTGAAGTCATAATCAAACAGGGCCAGCCCGTTGATCATTTCTATATGGTCGATCAAGGCTCCGTTGAGGTCGTCGTAACCAATTCTGGCTGCGAAGAGTTTTCCCTTGCGCGCCTTGGTCCTGGGCAATATTTTGGCGAAGTTGAGCTCACCAGCAATAACGATTCAATTGCCAGTGTACGAGCTTCGAGCGATCAGGAAGCCCTGATTGCTTATTTGCCCAAAAAGGAATTCATACGCATCCTCAGCGAATCAGATGTCACGCAAGCATATATTCGCAAAATTGCCTCAACGCGTGTCACTGAAAATAGGTCGCAAAGCGAGGAAGACTGTTGAGCGCCAAAACGAAAGTCTCTTCTCTTAGGCCCCGCTGGAGCAAAGTGATCTCAGATCTATGGGATAACAAAATGCGCACCCTTATAGTGGTGGCCTCAATCGCCGCAGGCGTTTTTGCTATTGGCACACTTGTAAGTGCCTACACCATCATGAAGCAAGATATCAATATCAGCTATATTGCCATTGATGCCAACAATATAAAGATCCGCACCAATCCTTTCTACGAAAATTTTGAACGCACTATTGAGCAAGTCGAGGGCGTTGCAAACGCTGAGGGCAGGCGTGTTTTTGATATCCGGGCGCGACGTGGTGACGAATTTTGGCAAAGCCTAACCTTGATCGCCGCAAAAGACTTTTCCCAGCTTGAGATTAATAAACTCATCTTATTGGAAGGCACTTTACATCCCGAAGATGGTCAGATAATGGTCAGTCAGGATTTTATGCGCGATTCAGGTTTTCAGATCGGCGACATCGTTGAAATCGAATTCCCCGATGGCACTACTCATTCTCTCCCATTGGTCGGCATCGTCACCGATCTCGCTGAATCAGGTCCATCAGCTCAAACGGGTGCCAATTTATTTATGTCCATGAACACCTTGAAATCTTTGGGTTTTGCCTCATATTTCAATCGCCTGCTGGTCACCATTGATGGAAATGGTGGCGATATCGAAGAAATAGATCGCATTGCTGTTGAAGTCCAGGACAAGATCGAACGCAACAATGCCCTTGTATTTCGCAGCCAATCAGTTCTTTCAAACGAACATCCAATGGCTGCCACCGTCCTGGCTATTCTCGGTGTGCTCGCTGTTCTGGCAGCCTTAATTACGCTTCTCAGCTCATCACTGATCTTCAATACCCTCAACGCTTTGCTCACGCAGCAGTTGCGCCAGATCGGAGTGATAAAACTTGTGGGGGGCCAGAGCCGCCAAATTCTTGGCATGTATGTTTTATTGATTATCGCCTACTCCTTGGTCACCCTGGCGATCACAATTCCATTAGGCGCCATTGTGGGCTTTGCATTTGCAAATTTTATGGCCAACATGCTCGGCGCAACCCTTCAAGGTTTTCGTATCGTCCCGCTAGCCATTGTGCTTCAGGTCATTATTGCCATGCTGGTTCCCCTGGGCGCAGGCTATTTCCCCATCCGGCAAGGCACCAACACGGATGTGCGCACAGCTTTGAGCAACGATAGTACTGAAGCAGAGCCTAAAGAAATTGACCTCCTTAATCGTCTTACCAACCGCTTCAGATGGATTTCGCGCCCCATTCTATTATCCATACGAAACACATTCCGTAAGCGTGGTCGCCTCTTGCTCACCATCTTTACCCTGACCATCGCAGGTGCAGTTTTCATCGCCGTATTCAATGTTCGTTCTTCCATGGCCAACCTAATGGAAGAGATCATGAAACTATTCCTTGGTGATGTCACGCTTTCCCTGAACCAACCCTATTCCGTTAATCGTGTTGAGCAGATCTTATTGCCCATACCGGGTGTTGAAAGTATCGAGGCCTGGAGTGGGGCAGGGGGAGAAATTTGGGATGAAAATGATGATGTTATTGTCAATTTAGGCATGATCACCGCCCCCTCGGATTCCCAATTGCTCGATCCTGAGATCATTGCTGGGCGCTGGTTATTGCCTGGGGAAAAATATGCCATCGTTGTTTCCGATTCGATCTACGATTGGTTTCCGGATCTATTGTCTGGCGATGAGATCGTGTTGAAGCTCCCAGGTGAGCGTGAGGCCAATTGGGAGGTCGTGGGAATTTTTCGCTTTATCTCTATGCTCGGCGATCCGATTGCCTATGCTGATTTTGATTTCGTCTCCAATCTAACCGGCACGGCCAATCAAGCGCCTTCTTTTCGCCTTATCACAGCCGAACACGGTCGAGAATATCAAGAAAGCCTGAGTCGCTATGTCAACGATCTATTGGTCGATAAAGGCTTTGTAGTTACTGGCGTAGAGAGCGGCGAGGCTGTTCGCGAGGATCGCGCTGCATCCATCAATATACTAATTATTATTCTGCTCGTTATGGCTCTCCTCACAGCCTTCGTTGGCAGCATTGGCCTAACGGGCACGATGGGTATGAACGTAATTGAGCGCACGCGTGAAATAGGCATTATGCGTGCTATTGGCGCTGTTGATTTTGCAATTATGCAATCGGTTGTCATTGAAGCGCTTGTGATTGGATTGATCACCTGGGTGCTGGCTATTGTGATCTCTTATCCCATTAGCGCATTTCTCTTATCCATCATTGGCTCCGCCATTTTGGGCTCCTCTCCCGCTTTGGTGGTTACCCCGATGGGCATCTTTATTTGGCTGGCCGTGGTCATAGTTTTGTCATTTGTCGCTAGCATTTTGCCCGCTCGCAATGCCGCCAAACTCACCATTAACGAAGTTCTCTCCTACGAATAGAACGATTGCCATTATTCGAGTATCTGCATATTACTCGCTTTTTTCCAGCTTCCCGCTACATTTTTTCCTTCTGTTATACTGATTTGAAATGAAAGAAATTGTTCAATTTAGCAAATAGAATTCTCAATTAAAGGAGAGAAGATGAGTGGATTTTCAGAAATATTAGCCAAACTTGGCTTTGGCAAAAAAGATAAGGCTCCCGAAGCTCCAAAAACGAGCGCACCCAAGAGCCCCTCTTTTGATCGCACACCCGCTGAAGCTTCTGCCAGTCGCTCTAGCTATGCACCCAAAGCGAAAGCCAGCGATATGGAAGTTGTTGATGTGGTCGCCAAGCTGGATTCTTTGGCAAAATCCAATCCTGAAGAATTGGATTGGAAGCTTTCCATCGTAGATCTTCTCAAGCTCCTAGATATTGATAGCAGCCGTGAAAATCGTAATGAATTGGCCAAAGAATTGGGAATCCCGGCCGATTTGATGGACGATTCAGCTAAAATGAATGTTTGGCTGCACAAACGAGTCCTGCAAAGAATTGCAGAAAATGGTGGCAATGTCCCCAAGTCCCTTTTAGACTAAATTACCTGATTACTACAAAAGCTCGCCAATTTTTCTTTGGCGGGCTTTTTTTGATTGCAAAATAGTTTTTTCGCCTACAATGCTTCTGCTATACTAAAAATTCCATTGTCTCCTCCCGTAGCTCGTGTTTAATTTTCGGGCGGCTCTTTTCGCCAATTGCCGTACAAAATAATATGCAAAATTCAAGAAACCTTCGTATGGCATTGATTGCCGCAATTGTTTGGGGGTTTTTTGCGATTCTTATCCTATTAAATATTGTCCAAAATAATTATCCAGACCTTGATCTTAAATCCTTTCTCCAGATAGCAATTGCAAACCCCCTTCTTTGGGCTTTGGCTTTTTCGCTATTGTTGTCAGTATTCATTTCCATTCGCTTAAACAAAAGTCTTGATAATATTTCCCAGAGTGGTCAGTATTTCGAATCTCTTTTTGATGTTTCTCCCGTTGCAGTTGTCACTCTTGATCTTGAGAATAAAATTATTACTGCAAATCAATCTTTTGAACGTTTATATGGCTACAAAGAAAAGGATATTGTTGGTCAGGAGCTGGCCCCCTTATTACCACTGATGAAACAAAAAGCCACGCAACAAAATTAACCTCTAAGGTCTTTTCCGGCCGAAACATTTCGGCTGCTGGGCAACGAAGAACGAAAAATGGCACCCTTGTAGATGTTGAAATTTTCGGCGCGCCAGTGCTTGTCGAAGGGAAACAAGTCGGCGTTTTAGGCGTCTATCACGATGTTACTGAGCGAACTCAAGTGAGACATGCTCTTCGTCAAAGTGAGGAAAAATATCGTGACATCTTTGAAAATGTCAAGGATTTTCTTTATACCCACGATCTGGAAGCCAATATCATTGATGCAAATCCTGCATTTGTCCGATCATTTGGCTATGAAATTGATGAATTGCTTCAAATGAACATTAAAGATTTGATGCCAGACGATCAAAAACGATTTTTTCCTTATTATCTGCCAAAAGTAATTAAAGAGGGTCATGCAGAAGGTGTGTTCCAGGTTCAATCCAAATCAGGCAAAAAATATGTTATTGAATACAAAAATTCCCTGATAATGGATGAGCAAGGGCCTGTTGGAATTCGAGGCTCTGCTCGTGATATTACCCAACGCGTTGAGTTTGAGGAAAAATTAAAAAAATCTATGCAAGAGCTGGATGAGCTTGCTCGTACTGATCCGCTCACCGGATTATTTAATCGCCGTGGCATATACGAACAAGTGGCTTCCGAACATAAACGAGCTGAAAGGAATTCTTTGCCATTATCGATCGCCTTGGTTGATCTTGACGACCTGAAAAATATAAATGACAATTTTGGGCATCGTAATGGTGATGAGGCCCTGATCGCTGTTGCGAAGTCAATAAATCGCGCTATTCGTTTATACGACCACGTTGGCCGTCATGGCGGCGACGAGTTTTTAATAGTCTTCCCAGGCGCCACTTTAGATCAGGCCAAAGATATTTGCTCACGTATTTCAAAATTGCTTATGGAAAGCCCTTCCTCGCAAGAGGGTCTTTTCTTTTCAGCCAGCATTGGGTTAACCTCATTCTCTGAAAGCCCTGATGAAAGCGAAAGCATTGACGATGTAATTGTCAGGGCGGATGATGCACTATATCTGGCGAAAGAGATGGGCGCAGGTCAGGTGGTTACGGCCGATCCAGCCAAAAGAAAGTCTGAAAAATTATGATCACTTTTTGAAGTAGGGACCCTAGCGCCACAATTCCCGGAGATTTTCCCACAGAATAAAACCACCTGCGATTAAAATAAAGACAATAAGAAAATTTAAAAAGAATTCGTAAAAAAGTATTCCCATTGCCGCAACTGTCAGTAAGCCCGTAAGGATATTTACCAAACGATTCAAACGTCCTCGAAAAGCTGATTCCACCACGATGATCACGCTCATGATCAGTAGCGCGCCCACGAACAAATAACTCGGTGCAAAGAGCGCGATCGCCACAAAGGCGATCAACGCCAGCCCAATGCTCATGGCCGCCCATGCTTCAGCCAGGCGGCTGAAGCGCATCCTCAATTCCGGGCTCGGCTCTTGTGGCCGATCTAAATGATTGCGGCCATCTCCAGCGAATCCTTCGCTCAATGCTTCTGAAGATTGCTTCAATGCTTGCAGTAGATCTCTATCCTTCGCGATCATTGATCGCTGCATGCGGATATCTTCTGTCAGCTCGCGAATGAGTTCTTTATGTTCTCTGTATTGCCTTTTCATGTGCGCATGTGGGCGCATTGCCTGCGCCTCAAGCTCCAGACTGCGAAGCTCGTTCAGTTTTTCTTCCAGAGCTAATTCGATCTCTTCGCATCTGCTTTCGATTGAATTTATTCTTTGCTTGGCACGAGATCCGATTTTGTCTGGTGGGCTGACTCTGTTAAGACCCACCCATCCCAGAGGGTCAAACCAAACCCTTCGCACGCCCCCAGCTTGATCATACATCGGACCGCCCGGAGCATTTTCGCCCGTCACAGGGTCCTTCGTCCAAAGCCCCCATAAGCCCCGATAGCCTTGCACCCATCCCACTTTCTCGTCAATGAGTGTGGCTTTGCTCCATTTCATCTCCTGCCCCGAACCCAGGCTTTTCCCCTCGCCTCGCGCGTAATCCACGAATGGGATATGGAATAAATGTTGTCCGCTGATTTCGTCCGGGGCCAGGTCTTCTCCCATTAGCTTGCGCCAAAACCCGCTCAGGCGTTTTGTCAGGCTCAATAATGGGGATAGCAGCGGAATCACCAATTCGGTCATATATTCCCCCTCTTGAAAGAAACTTGCATGCGATCCTGCGCCTACATAAACAATTGCGTGCTCTCCTTCCTGGCTTAAAGATGGGTCATCCCAGCGTCGCCGCAGATCGTCGCCTTCAAAATCGTGGCTGGCATAGCCCAGCCACTCGGGCTGCCAATCGCCGCTTTCATTGCGATAAAGAAACACGCTCACCATTTCCCAATCCGCTTCGTGATCGTTCAATCCAAAATATCCTGATCGCCAATTATTAAAAGGGTAGAAATACCAGTATTGCAAAACGGTCCAACCGCTTTCTTCCACCACGCGTCCATAATAGCTGTAACTTTCTTCTTTCCCTTGCATCTCCCGATAGGTCAGCGCTGCCGCTGCCGCCGTATCCCCGGGGACACGCCCTCTTGTCAGCAGCGTCAGCGAAAAGAGTGCATCAAGGATACGCGCAGGGTAGCCCACGCGTGCCAGCCGCCCCGGCCCTGCATGAAAAGCCTGCTTGCGGTAATCCCTGCGAAGCGCTCGCAAACGATAGCTCGCCAATTGCCCCACTTTCAATGGCTCAATGAATTTTAGATATTGCACGCTCCCAAAAGAATCGCCGCGGCTCTTCCCCAGTTCATCCACTGTTAATTCGCCCTCTTTATAAATTCTTTCAGCCCCAATGCCAGGGCGGTGCACCCAAAGGCTGCAATTTTCAATATAGCGCTCCACATCCATTGGGAAGAATTGCTCGCCCTGCGTAAATTTCAGGATGGGTGCGAAGCGCTCCAACAGCTCCAGCTTTTCCTTATTCCTCATTTCATCCTTCCTGAGGATTTGCCTTCAAAGCGATAAGGAAAAGATTGGCGCACATCCGGATGTTGCATGTAAAGCACGATGAATACGCTCAAAGCCATCAAAGAATATATGAAGAGAGGTTGCATAGTGAAGTAAAGGATGACGCTCAATCCCAGGCTAATGCCCTGCACGAGCATTGCTCTGTTTCTGGCAGCCGCCCGAAAACGCAAAAAATTGAAGCTCGCCAGCAGGGCATAGAGGCTCAAAAAGAAGAGCAGCAG
>PVMS01063800.1_pt1 | contig 13448 bp, 13 predicted proteins | sample 1853461 | NCBI WGS metagenome assembly PVMS01 (sample SAMN08582032, study PRJNA380276) | Marine sediment metagenome, whole genome shotgun sequencing project. | isolation source: ocean sediment barecode stripped | collected 2017 | reverse complement strand
TGGTGCGATGAAGGGGCCGATGAAGGGCGCTACGATCGGCCATTCGAAACAGCGTTACCGGCAGGGCCGGTATTTTGGCTTGACGGAGCCGGGCATTATCGCTGCTGAACCGCCGAACCCGATTGTCAACGAGCTGGTAATCCTGCCGGACATGGAGAAGCGGCTGGAGGCATTTGTACGGGTCGCGCATAGTGTCATAGTGTTCCCGGGTGGGGTGGGCACACTGGAAGAATTGCTGTACCTGCTTGGTATCCTGTTGCACCCTGATAATCAAGATATTCCGCTGCCACTAATATTAACTGGGCCGGAGTCATCGGCCGACTATTTCAGTCAAATAGATACCTTCATCGCAGCAACACTCGGTGATGAAGCAAGGTCTAAGTACCGTATTTGTATTGGAGACCCGGTTGAGGTGGGGCGTATCGTGCGGGCAGGGGTAAATGAGGTGCTTGCGTTTCGTCAGGAGCACAAGGATGCCTATTTCTTTAACTGGAAATTAGTTATTGATCCGGTTTTTCAGAAACCGTTTCATCCAACGCATGATGCTATGTCCGAACTGGTGCTGGAGCGGGATCTGGAAGGGCATATTTTGGCTGCAAATTTGCGCCGTGCTTTCTCCGGCCTGGTTGCCGGTAACATTCGCGATGACGGCATAAGCGCGATTAAAAAACACGGCCCGTTCGAAATTCGTGGCGATAAAATTATCATGCAGCACCTGGATAGGTTGCTTGCTGCATGTGTAGAACAGGGTCGTATGCGCTTGCCGGGCAAGCCTTATACGCCTTGTTATCGCGTGATTTCCTAACGAGTGAAACACGTATAAGTTATTGAATAATAAGTATGTTAAATGCTTTCAGCTGTGATGTAGTTCCTCGCTAAAAAGTTTTGTGATCGCTAACATTTGGCCATGTTGGAGGAAATAGGACATGCCAATGAGTGATATAAAACAAAATGGACATGGAAGTCACCCGGCACGGGCAAAAGCAGAAGATTTATCGTCTGATAACGGTAGTTTGGTAGTAGATGCTCCGCAAAGAAAGCAGCCGCAAGACGCTGGACGTAATGGTAGTGAAGTGACAAGTTGGGATGCTTACCGTAATTGGCTGACGAAAGTTCAGGCTCCGGAACAGCGTCGCAGTTTTCCGGATCCTGCATTGTACAGTTTCAAGGGTTATCGTAGTTGGGCGGAAAAAATCCGCCGTGACTGGGAACCGGAAGAGTAAGCCACCAAGAGCGAACTCGGGGCTTGTCCCCACATAAAAAAAGATTATCCCAGCGTTTTTTTCGCTGATTATTCCTGGCAGATTTTGACAACCGGTAGCATCGGTTACGAGCCTGCTTGGGCTCGTTTTTTGCACCGCGAAAGTCCAGAACGCCGCAGTTGAAGGCATGGTTACTTAATATTGGTACACCGTCCCGAAAACAGCTTTTAGTAGGGTCTCGTGTGACAACGCTCACGGCATTACAACGGTTCTGCAATTAGATTAACAACAAGCTTATAAAGGAATGCACAGAACGCCACATGGAAAATAAAAAACACAATGAGGCATTGATTACGAACGAGGAAACACTCGTTCGACGGGCATGGATCGAATCCGCGCTTGAGGGTGTGCGTTCTCACATCGATGCACCGCTGCCGCCAGCCGAGGCCGGAAATCTTGGCCGGAATGCTGACGAGGAGCGTGAAGCCACAGCAGAGAGTGAGCGGCCCCACCTATACATGGCCTGGTCGTCCAGAGAGCGTCGCTCAGGCACCTAGATATCATTCGCCGGGCTTGAAATCTGGCGGATCGACCCCACGTTGTCCGATACAGGGCCTGAGATAAGATATCTCATGCGCCAATATGACGCTTTGCGCCATTTGTATGTAGAACAAGAGCAACGGCTCCAGCCGGTGCAATAACGGACAGACAGACTATGACAGAACAAGCCACCCGGGATTCGACCGGCGAAACGGGCGCGGAAACGCTCGGTTTTCAGACCGAGGTGAAGCAGCTGCTTCACCTGATGATTCACTCGCTTTACAGCAATAAGGAAATATTCCTTAGAGAACTGATTTCCAATGCATCCGATGCAGCTGACAAACTTCGGTTCGAAGCAGTCTCTGATCCCACGCTGCTGGAAGAAAACCCCGATCTCGAACTTCGAGTCGAGTACGACACTGAAGCCGGGACTATCAGTATCACTGACACCGGCATCGGCATGTCGAAAGCCGAGGTGATTGATCAGTTGGGTACGATCGCCAAATCAGGTACCGGCGAGTTTCTGGCGAAAATGAGTGGCGATGAACGCAAGGATGCAGCTTTGATCGGGCAGGTCGGTGTGGGATTCTATTCGTCCTTCATCGTTGCTGAACGGGTTGAACTGTTTACCCGTCGTGCCGGCCTGCCCGCTTCAGAAGGTGTGCGCTGGGAATCATTAGGTGAGGGTGAATTTACAGTCGAGTCGTTTGAACGAGCCGAGCGCGGTACGACCGTCATACTGCATTTGCGAGACGACGAGCGTGAGTTTGCCGATCCTCACAGGCTACGCAGTCTGATTCGTCGTTACTCTGACCACATTGGCTTTCCTGTCCAAATGCTGGAACAGAAGCTACCGACCGGCGGCGAGGAAGACGCTACCAAGTCCGACGAGCCGGTATTCGAGACGGTCAATTCAGCTCGTGCGCTATGGACCCGGTCGCGAACGGATGTGAGTGACGATGAATACAAAGAGTTCTACAAGCACATTTCGCATGATTTCCAGGATCCCTTGCTTTGGAGTCACAACAAGGTTGAGGGCAAGCGCGAGTACACCAGCTTGCTTTATCTGCCTGCCAAAGCACCGTTTGATATGTGGAACCGTGAGGCGCCTCGGGGCCTGAAGCTGTATGTGCAGCGTGTATTTATCATGGATGAGGCGGATCAGTTTCTGCCGCTGTATTTGCGTTTTGTGCGCGGTGTTGTCGATTCAGGTGACCTCAGTCTAAACATATCGCGAGAAATGCTGCAGAAGGATGCTCACGTCGAGGCAATTCGTACTGCCTTGACCAAGCGCGTACTCGATATGATTGGCAAACTGGCAAGGGATGATGCTGAACAATACCAGGCGTTCTGGGATGAGTTTGGCAATGTCCTGAAAGAAGGGCCGGCTGAAGATCAAGCTAATCAGGAGAAACTTTCCGGACTGCTCCGTTTTGCTTCGACACACACAAATGAGTCTGTCCAGAATGTTTCTCTGGCTGATTACGTTAGTCGCATGCAGGACGGTCAGGACAAAATCTATTTCATCAGCGCAGATACGTTCAACGCAGCCAAGGCGAGTCCGCATCTCGAAGTATTTCGGAAGAAGAGCATTGAGGTATTGTTGCTGTCAGATCCGATTGACGAGTGGGTCACAAACCATTTGCGTGAATTTGATGGTAAGACATTCGCTGATGTTGGTCGTGGAGAGCTGGATCTGGGTGATATTGGTGAAGCGGACGAAGAATCCACCGAAGAGCTTAATGAAAAGAATAAGGATTTATTGGAGCGCCTGACCAAAGAGCTTGATGGTGATGTGAAGGAGGTTCGTGCAACCAATCGACTGACCGATTCTCCCGCATGTCTCGTGATTGACGAGTTCGATATGGGCAAACAGATGCGACGCATGATGGAGGCCAGCGGCCAGACGCTGCCCGAGACTAAACCGATTTTTGAGATCAATCCTGAGCACACTCTGGTTAAGCGACTTGAGACCGAACAGGATGAACAGCGTTTTGGCGATCTGGCGCGTGTGCTGTTCGACCAGGCGTCATTGGCAGAAGGTCGACAGCCGCAGGACCCGGGTAAGTTTGTGCAGCGGTTGAATCGTTTGCTGATTGATTTGAGTGACTAAATACGCAGTAGCGACTTTAGCCGCGACAGTTGCATGGTCGCGGCTATCTATTATTAAAAACGCATTTACATATGCTCTAAGTGGTCTGCAAGCTTCAGTTTTTAGCTACAATTACTCCAATGGTCAATAAACAAGATACGTCTAATGAGGAACTGCGCGAACGACTGACGCCCGAGCAGTATCACATTACTCAGGAGGCGGGTACCGAGCCGCCGTTTAGTGGTGCGTTGCTGGATCAGAAAGCGGATGGTGCTTTTATCTGCGTCTGCTGCGGTCAGGAACTGTTCAGTTCCGAGCACAAGTTTGATTCGGGCAGTGGCTGGCCGAGTTTCTGGCTGCCGCTGGCGGGGGAGACCATCGAGGTGCGGCGGGACACGAGTGGCGGCATGATTCGTGACGAGGTGTTGTGTGCTCAATGTGGCGCCCATTTGGGTCACGTGTTTACCGACGGGCCACAGCCAAGCGGGTTGCGGTATTGTATTAACTCAGCCTCTCTGGATTTCGAGCAGAGCGAAAATGGGGACGACACCAATGCTAATAAAGCGACACCTTAAAACATTATTTTCAACTACTAGTTTTCTTGCCGTGTTCCTGGTTGCGTCCTGTGGACAACAAGGAGTATCGGAAATGCCAGCAGAAGGTTCAGCGAGTGCGGGTGAGTCGTCCGCGATTACCGAGTTACGGATTATCGACGTGGTGGAAGGCGATGGCGCAACCGCGTCCCCCGGTCAACTGGTGGAGGTGCATTACACGGGTTGGTTGTATGAGCCGGGCGCACCTGAAAACAAAGGTGACAAGTTTGACAGTTCGCGTGATCGTAACGAACCGTTCGCATTCCCGCTTGGCGAAGGCCGCGTGATACAGGGCTGGGATCAGGGCTTTGCCGGCATGCAGATCGGCGGCCAGCGTGTGCTGATTATTCCACCACACATGGGTTACGGAGAGCGGGGTGCTGGTGCTGCGATACCGCCGAACGCCACGCTGCTGTTTGAGGTGGAGTTGCTCGGAATTCAGTAGGCTCTTTGGCGCTATTGTTCCACTATCCTGCAGTTCTGATATAGACCTGCGGCCGGCGCATTCAGCAGCGGGATGGCTCCCTATGGTCCGCTTTATTCCCGCTGCCAAACACCCCGACCGCAGGCTCGGGTACAGCTAATTATTGGGATTGGGGCTGGTTTTTTAAGCCTTAACATCCGGATTAAGGCTGTAGGTACCGATAATTTCGGTTCCATTGATGACGTGGCCTTCAATGGTGGCAAGCACTTCCTCGGCGGTGAACCCGGGATCTATCAGACAGCGTTTTAAGTCGATGGCTAAGAGCTGGAAGTGGTAGTGGTGAGCGATCTCGTCGTTCCAGGGCGGGCAGGGGCCATCGTAACCGCAATAATTACCGCCCATGTCGTCGTCACCGGCAAAAAATCCGGTGTAGTCATTGATGCCCTGGCGTGATCCCTGCGGCCCTGTGGGGCTGTCTTTACCTCCTGGGACGATGCCATCCGAACATGCGCCCTCGTCGATGGAACCAGCACTGGCAGGAATATCCACCATGATCCAGTGGATAAAATTTTCGCGTAGCAGGGAGGCGGCAATCGTGCGACCTTCCTGATTAAAGTCATCCATGGATGACGGCACGTCAGGATCGATGCAAATCAGCACCAGTGATTTGGCAGATTGGGGTATTTCGCTCCAGCGGAGTTGCGGATTTAGGTTTTCACCGAGGGCAATGTGTTCGTCCGAATCCTGAACGGCAAATGCACACCGTTCCGGTATAGGGCTGTTATGCGTAAAACTAGTCGAGGTGAGCTTCATACAATCTTCCCGAGGTTGCCTTTAGAAGGTGAGTCGCAGCGTACATTCAGATTATAGTATTGCGACTCAACTCAGGCAGGATAGAAATGGCTAAGGCTCCCGTCAAACAGTCACTGATAATTGCAGGCCCCGCCGGCAAACTCGAGGCATTATTGGAAAGCCCGGAAACTGCAGATGGCAGCCGTATTGCCATACTGTGCCATCCTCATCCGCAGCATCAGGGCACGATGCTGAACAAGGTGGTGCATACGCTGGCACGGGCGATGAACGACCTGGGAGTGCCGGCACTGCGCTTCAATTTTCGTGGTGTGGGCATGAGCGAGGGCACCTACGCAGACGGTAATGGCGAGATTGATGATCTTCTGGCCGTCGCGGAGTATGCGCGCCAGCGTTGGCCGGGGGTGGCAATCTGGCTGGCGGGTTTTTCCTTTGGGGCGGTGGTGGCTGCACGTGCAGCAGTACAGATCAGTCCCGACCGCCTCGTCAGTATCGCGCCCGCAGTCAACATATTGGGGCGTGAACTGCGTAATATCCCTACGATGCCCTGGCTTATCATTCAGGGCGATGCAGATGACGTTGTGCCGGTCACAGAGGTGGTCAACTGGGTGGGGGCGCTCGATCCACAGCCGGAGTTGATTGTTTTGCCTGGACCGGGTCATTTCTTTCACGGGTATCTGGTAGATTTGCGTACGACGCTCGTAAACAAGCTGGGCCCCTAAATCTAAATTTCGGACCCTATAAAGATAAACTTATGATTGGAAAACTCAAGAAGCTGTTACTTGGTGACAAGCCATATGTGGACACGGCATCCAGCGTGGATGATCAGCAACAGTTGGCATTGGCTTCATTACTGGTGGAAATGGCGCGCGCTGATTTTGATGAAAGCCAGGAAGAGCACAGCCTTATCATCGACCTGCTTGTTGGCCACTTCGATCTGTCAGCGGCAGAATCGTTGGAACTACTTAACCGGGCGCGAGATTCGGCGGACAAGGCGGTTTGTCTGTTCGACTTTTCCCGGTCATTACATCAGAGCCTGGATGAAGAACAGAAACAGGTGGTTATCAGGTTGCTATGGCAGGTAGCGCTGGCCGATGGCAGACTCGATAAATACGAAGATTATCTCATGCGCAAGGTTGCCGATCTGCTTTACGTGTCTCACAGTGATGTGATGCGCTTGAAACATCAAGTGGCCAGCGGGAATTAGGCTGCGAATAGATAAATCTGCTGATTCATTTCACGAGTGATGCAATATTCCTGATCAAACAACTGAACAAGCTTAAGAGTAGGCGACGGAATTGAAAAAATTAACGGCACTAATAAGCACTCTGATATTTGTGGTTTTTCCTGCAATGATTGTAACCGCGCAGGATTCGGCGATTTTCCTGCGGACAGAGATGGAAACACTGGACGGAGAGGACTTTATTTTTCCGGACGATCTACGTGCGAAGTCACTGAACATCGTATTACTTCCCTTAGGTGAAGACCGGGACAACGGTACGTGGCAAGGCGAGGCGCTTGTAGAGTGGTATGCAGTTCTGGAAAAACAGGGCATTTTGAATGATGACGTGATGGCATGGCACTTCTCATTTATGAAGGTGCCCTTTTTTGTGAAGGGGTTTATTCGAGGAGGTATGGCTGAAGATTACGCAGGCAAAATCCCTCTGAGTCAGGCAGGTCCAGCCTTTATCAAGGATGTACCCGGTTTCGCGGCGGCGGCGGGCATAGAAATGGATGGGCAGCCAACTATTGTTCTTGTTACGCCTGATGGCAAGTTGCTGCAACTATTTAAGGGCGAAGCGATGGATGAAAATGTTGCTGACTTAAGCACGGCTATTGCAAATTATTTGCCCAACAGCGAGGTAACGGCAGACTAACGTCGCCTCATTTTTAAAGGATGGCGCTAAGAGAGCAGTTATAGTTAGCGGCTAATTGGTATGCAGGTGTAAGCAGCATTTGTGCGCTGGCTTGAAGTGCGATCAGCACAAAAATAGGTGACAGGTCGAACCCGGCTATAGGCGGGATTATTTTTTGTACCGGCGTTAGCATAGGTCTTGCGAGCGCACTGAGTAAGCCAGAAATAATTGCGATAGAAGGGTTGTAACTGCCCTGGCTAATCCAGCTCAGGATGACATGACCGAGGATTACGATTGTATAGGTGCTCAGGAGCAAGCGGAGTCCATACATGAGCCCCAGTCCAAACACCGTGAGCACATCAGGCGTAACGGCGCATTCAAGGGCGGATAAAATACCCATTGCCGCCCAACAGAGCAGCACATAGACGACCAGTGTTGCCGTGTCAATTTTATAGATGGGGGGCATAAAGCGCCTGAAGGGCATAACCAGCGGATTGGTGATATTCAGCACAAACTGCACCACCGGGTTGCGGAAGTCGGCTCGAACCCACTGCATGCCAAGCCGCAAGGCAAAGGTCAGTAAATAAAGGCCGATGAGCGGATCCAGAAATAATGTGAATTGGCTTCTCAAGTTTTAAATCCCAAGCAAGTGTTTAACCCTGGCCGAGTTCGACCGATCGGTCTCTGGCGGCCTGTAATGCAGTACGGAACATATCACGGATACCGCTCTCTTCAAGTTTTTGCAAAGCTGCAGCCGTGGTTCCACCCGGTGAGGTGACGCGTTCTCTGAGTGTCGTCAGGTCTTCAGCGGAAATTGCGGCTACACGGCCTGCGCCTAACGCTGTTTGCGTACACAAGGTTCGTGCGGTTTCTGGATCAAAACCAAACTCCTCGGCAACCTGCTGCATTATTTCCATCACGAGATAGAAATACGCGGGACCGCTGCCGGATATTGCGGTTACAGCATCTATCAGTTGTTCGTCGTCGAACCACAGGACCTTGCCAGTCGCCTCCATCACATATGTTGCCAGTTTTTTCCCCGTGTCACTGACGTTAGGATTGGCGCACAGACCGGACATGCCTTCACCTATCAGTGCAGGCTGATTAGGCATGACCCGGATCAGTGCGGCATCAGTGCCAAACCAGCTTTGCATCGATTCCAGTGTTACACCCGCGGCGACCGAAACCACGATCTGGTTGGCAAGCTTGTCTGCTTCTTTCAGGGGTTCTGCTACGGCAGCCATGATTTGTGGTTTGACGGCGAGTACCAGCACATCGCAGCTTTCGGCAAGTAATGTGTTGTCCGTTGTCAGGGTTATAGCCGCATCTATTGCCGCTACGATTTCCTGCGGACCCGGAGCAGGATCTGCAACGTAGATTTTCTTAGCTGGATGTCCGGCATTAAGCAAACCGCGAATAATGGCCTGTGCCATATTGCCGCCGCCGATAAAACCGATGCTAGTCCCTGTGTAGTCACTGCTCATGCGTTGGTTTCCTGAGTGAAAGCTTCCTAAGCTTTATGCTATCGGTGTTATTTTACCCCGGTCTTGGGCCAAACAGTGCTGTGCCGATACGTACCATAGTGCTGCCCTCGGCCACGGCCGCTTCAAGATCTGCAGTCATGCCCATGGACAGCGTATCCAGTTCATGGCCTTGAGCAACCAGATAATCGCGTAATTCCCTGAGAAGTTTAAATGGCGCCCGCTGTTGATCCACTGTTTCTGATGCCAGGGGGATAGTCATCAGGCCGCGTAGCTGCAACTTCGGCAGCTGTTCAATTAGCTCGCAAAGTGTAGCGACTGCTTCAGGCTTGATGCCGCCATGGCCACCGTTCGAGTCTGTGCAAACCTGGATGCAGATATTGAGGGCCTCAAGATGATCCGGTCGCTGATCATTGAGACGTCGTGCGATTCGCTCGTTTTCCAAGGTTTGCACCCACTGAAAATTCAGGGCAATAGCCTGCGTCTTGTTGGATTGAATACGGCCAATAAAGTGCCAGGTTATTTCGTCTCCGAAATGCGGGATTTTCTCCAGCGCTTCCTGCAGGTAGTTTTCGCCCATGGAATACAGGCCAGCGTCCCTGGCTGCCCGAACAGCAGCAATGCTATGCCGCTTGCTGACTGCCAGAATTGAGACCTCGTTCTCATTTCGGCCCGATTCAGCTGCTGCGGCGCAAATCCGCTGTTTCAAATCCACTAAGTGTTTCGTGATATGCGTCACGATACCTCTCCGACTAATCCATATACTGAGTCTCAGTAGTAACCGTTATGGTAAATGTTCCATGGCGTATATCCGAATGCTTTAACTCAAGGGATGTGAGATGGCAGTTGATATCGCGCAATTATTGGCTTTCTCGGTAAAAAACAATGCATCTGATTTGCATTTGTCTGCCGGTGTGCCGCCGATGATCCGGGTTGACGGCGACATAAAGAGAGTCAACATGCCCCCGCTGTCGCACAAGGACGTGCACAGCATGATATATGACATTATGAATGACAAACAGCGGAAGGATTTCGAGGAATATCTCGAAACTGACTTCTCGTTTGAAATTCCCAAGCTGGCTCGTTTTCGTGTAAATGCCTTCAACCAGTCACGTGGTGCCGGTGCGGTTTTCAGAACCATTCCAGCCGACATTCTGACGCTGGAGGATCTGCAAGCGCCGGCAATTTTTCGTGATATTTCCATGCATCCGCGTGGCATTGTGCTGGTGACCGGGCCAACTGGTTCCGGTAAGTCGACGACGCTTGCCGCGATGATCGACTACGTGAATCAAAACAAGCCGGATCATATCCTTACCATTGAAGACCCGATTGAGTTTGTGCACGAAAGCCAGCGTTCGCTGATCAACCAGCGCGAAGTTCACCGTGACACCTTGGGTTTTTCCGAGGCGCTGCGCTCAGCTCTGCGTGAAGACCCGGATGTCATCCTCGTCGGCGAACTGCGTGACCTGGAAACCATCCGACTGGCGCTGACTGCTGCCGAGACCGGCCATTTAGTGTTTGGCACGCTGCATACCAGCTCGGCGGCCAAGACCGTCGACCGTATTGTTGATGTGTTCCCGGCCGGAGAAAAGGAAATGGTGCGCTCTATGTTGTCGGAATCACTGCGCGCCGTCATCTCGCAAACGCTACTGAAACGCACCGGCGGTGGTCGAATTGCCGCGCACGAAATAATGATCGGTACACCAGCTATACGAAATTTGATTCGTGAGGGCAAAATTGCACAAATGTATTCAGCGATTCAAACAGGACAGTCCAGTGGCATGCAGACACTGGATCAGAATCTGCAGGACTTATTGTCCAAAGGCATGATCAGCAAGGAAGAAGCTCGCTTTCGTGCCGCCAACAAGGATGATTTCTAGAGCGGCGATAGCGCACAGGTACAGGACAAGGATCACAGGAGATAGGCGATGGAACGCGATCAGGCAACACGAATGATGCAGACCCTGCTCAAAAAGATGGTTGCCAAAGAAGGTTCCGATCTGTTTATTACGGCGGGCTTTCCGCCAGCAATCAAGATTGATGGTGAAATTCATCGCGCGGCCGAACAACAGCTGACGCCTGAGCAGAGCGCTGTGATTGTTCGGTCAATCATGAACGATAAGCAGGCACGGGATTTCGATGCTACCCAGGAATGTAACTTTGCCATATTTCCGCAGGGCATCGGCCGCTTTCGTGTCAGTGCATTTATACAGCAGGGCTATGTCGGTGCCGTATTACGGCGCATTGTGACTGAGATCCCTACGGTCGATGAGCTTGAGTTGCCTGAGATTCTAAAAGATATCTCCATGACCAAGCGTGGCCTGGTGATTCTGGTTGGCGCAACGGGCTCGGGTAAATCGACGACCCTGGCCGCGATGGTTGGCCATCGCAATGCCAATACCCGTGGTCATATCGTCACAATTGAGGATCCGGTTGAATACGTGCACCCGCACAATCAATGCGTCATCACCCAACGCGAGGTGGGTTTCGCGAGTCTCATCGGAACGAGCCCTCTGGTTCTCGTTCATGATCCCGAAGGCCATTTTCTGGAGTTCGTCCGGAGGAATTCGCTCGCCGTTCTTCAGCGGGACCAACGCGCCGTCCACCCGAAACATCGGCGGTAGCCCTGGCTTTAGATGGATGTCCGAGGCTCCACCCTTGAGCGCAATCTTCAGGATGTCGTTGAGCTCCACGCTCACTCCCTCCAGGGTCGCTCGTGCGACCTCACGGCGCGTCTGATCGTCCTGTTGACGCCTCGCCTTGAGCGCTGTCGCAGATTGGGCGTTCTCGGACTGCTGGCGCGCTCCGTGGCGAGGTGATGTCGGCACTCAGGTTTCGGTCTTCGTCGGTCGAAGCGGAGAAGGCGTTTGAATCGCGTATTGGATGAGATTGATAGCGAGGGGAGATGCACATGGGTGCCAGGGATCGCGACGCTCACCGGCGGGTAGTCACCCGCCGGTTGCTACGAATGGCCGCAACGGCGAGCGCTGCGGTTTTCGTCCTACTGCAAATATCCTGTGTGCTTCTACCGGTTCGAGTGGCGCCCGGTGTTTCCGGCGAGATCGTCGACCAGGCGAGCGGCAAACCCGTAGAGGGAGCGCTCGTGGTGGTGCGCTTCGACGGCCACTACGACGATATCCTGCCCGATCGCGAGGTACTCGGGCACCGCGAAGCGAAGACCGACGCGCGCGGGCGCTTTTCGATTGGTTCCCTGGTCAAACCGGGCATCTCGGCCTGGCCGGCTTTTCGTACGGAGGCGCGGGTCGTCGCGGTGATGAGCGACGGATACCGCTGCCCGAACCCGCAGCGCGTCCCGGACTCCGGCGAGGTTCGAGTGGGTATTCAACGGGCTCTCGATGACAACGATCGACGCGACTCCTGCAGCCCGGTTCCGGCCGAGAAGGGCGAGGCCGTCGCTTACATGGCGGTCTGGCGCGGGTTGTATCCCGCGGAGGATGCCGGTCCGGACGTCGATGAAATCCGCCAGCTCGATCGCCTGCTCTCGGCCCGATCGGCATTTGGATTCGGGGACAACTGCGAAGGCCCGGCGCTCGATCTTGCGCTCGCGCCCGATGGGCGTCGAGCGGCTTTCGAGATCGCCGGCGAACAGGAGTCCGAGGTTCACGTCGTGGAGCTGCTGGCCAGTCGCACTCGGCTCGTCCAGGTGATCGCGCGCGATTCGCAATCTTCACCGCGGCGTCTGGGGTGGATGAGCCCCTCGGATCTGGTGCTTTGGGAGCCCTCCGAAGATTCCTACCAGGCCGTCTCGCCGTCGGTTTTCTCGACCGGAGAGTTCGAGCGGATCTGGTCCGCAACGGGCCCCGCCTCGCGCGCGCGCAATAGCGCCGAATCCTCACAGCCTCGGTCCGAGGAAGCGGCTCTGCCTGTGCTTGCACCCGAGGATCTCAACGACGAGGGAGACGCGCGCTGGCGAGGTCGCTCGTTCGTACTCCAGCAGCGACCGAACCCAGAGACCGGTTTGCCCCAGGACGATCTCCGCGTCTATCGCGAGGACGCGACGAGTTATACGCTTTCGCTGCCCGGCGAAGTCTGCGGCCCGCGCGGCCGCTTCGGGCGACCCCAGTATCGGATCGCTGCGGACCACCGCACGAGCCTCGACCTGCGATTCGTCGACGGCGGTTGCCACGTGGTGCGAACCGATCTCGAGACAGGCGAGTGGTCGGCCATCGACTCCATCGATCGCGCTGGGGTATGCCGGGCCGCGCGACGCGTCCAGCCGACAGAATTGAGAACGGCGCTACGCGGCTATACGCGCGAGCTCGAATCGGCGATCTTCGAAGCTGGAGCCGACCCGGTCTCCGCGTACGCGCTTCGCATCGAACCCGATGGAACGACGCGACTCGACACCCGCGGATTCTCCGGCGAGTCCATGACGATCGAAGTGCCGCGCTTCCCGCTCGAAACGCCGCTGCAGCGCATCGAAATCACC
>PVMS01051819.1_pt1 | contig 13449 bp, 13 predicted proteins | sample 1853461 | NCBI WGS metagenome assembly PVMS01 (sample SAMN08582032, study PRJNA380276) | Marine sediment metagenome, whole genome shotgun sequencing project. | isolation source: ocean sediment barecode stripped | collected 2017 | reverse complement strand
ATCGTGACCGGCGGCGGCCTGATCTTCATCGGCGCGACGGCCGATTCGCGGTTTCGTGCTTTTGACATCGACACCGGCGAGGAACTTTGGCAGGACATGATGCCGACATCGGCGATGGCAACGCCGATGACATACGAGGCCGGTGGGCGGCAGTTTATCGTGATCGCGGCGGGTGGGCATAGCTGGTACTACGCGCACGGCGTGAATGATTATCTGCTGGCGTATTCGTTGCCCGAGAAGAAGTAACAGCTCGCAAAAGTTAGCGGGTGGCAGGTTCGTTGTGCTGTCGCTAGCGCGGCTTCGCCGTTAGCTTCTCCGGAAAGTGTTTTTCCATCAGCATGAGCAGCTCTCGCGGATAGTCTTCGATGCTGTCCAATTTCTTTGCCGGACCGGCCCAGACCGTGTGGCCGGGGTGGTCGTTCATGTCCATCCAGTGCAGCCATGGCGCGACAAAGGTAGGCGCTGCCGTCGTGTGGACCTTGACGGTATTCGGGTCGTGCAGCTCGGCCAGTGAACCACGGATGAGCTGGTGTTCGCCCATCGCGACACCAGCCGGATAGGCGCGCCGTGTCGTCAGCCAGATAGCATCTTTAATTTCGCGCCAATGCAGCGTGTCGGCAATGCTAGCGTTCTTGGTGAGCGGCCTTGGATCGTCGGATCGTTTGTAGCCGTTTTCCGAGTATATATAGTGGGCCTTGACTGAGATTGTGTTCGGGCGCACTTCGTTGCGTTCCCCGGTTATCGGGTTGTCGAATGTGTCGATCAGCTTGCCGGTCCTGGTATCGCGGAAGAAGCTCGCCGTCGCGGCATACCCGTGGTAGGAACCGTTGGGTTGTTTTTCGTAGTAGTCAATTTCCGAACCCTCGAAATCGACCATCGGTAGCGGCGCCTTGCCCGGCAAGACTGCATAGATCGTGCCGTAGTACCAGTGCGGCACATCTTCGGGCAGCAGGCTGCCGCGCATCTTGATCATTGCCGTCAGTGCATCTTGCGGCGCGGCCAGATCCAGCGTGCGCCGGATTTGGGCGGCCCGGCCAAGTGCCGGCAGCAACGGCGTAACCGCTGCGGTGGCAACGGCCCGGCAAAACCAGCGTCTTGTTCCGAGCGTCTTTTGCATGGTGTTAGATTAGCAGTAACGGGCAGGGTTTTGAGAACTGGGCCACAGAACCACTTTTCGAGGCCGAATACATTCTTCCATTCAACTTTCATGGGTTGAGTGTGGATTATGTCAAAATTATTCGCTGTTCCGTTGTTGTTCGGATTCGGTGCCTTCCTGCTTGGTTGGGTTGCCGCAAAATTTTCGGCTGATGCTGGTGCGCGCGCTGACGGAACCGAAGTCCCCGACCATCATCGTGCAATTCGAGCGTTGGAAGCCAGCTTGAGGGTTGCCGGGAAAGACGCCGAAGCGACGACCGAAATGCTGGTTGCATCGACGCAGGAACTCGAAACATTGCAAGCATCGCTTAATGACATGGAGCAGACGGCGCAATTTCATGAAGATGAACTGGAAGACATGCGCCAGACCGTCAAGAGTGAAAGTAAAAAGGTCGTTGAGTTGCGCCGTACGCTGACGGATCATGCCGAAGAAACGATTCGTGCGAATGCAAGTGCACGCAACAGTGATACTGAACTCAGCTTACTCAAGGCCGGAGCATCGGTCATGTATGACGAGGTCGGTCGACTTGAGACTGAGCGAGAAGAATTAACCAATCGCCTGAAGGCTTTAAGCGAGGAACCATCTGGCGACCCAGATGCCGACGAACCGTTGCAAGACGGTATACAGGCGGATCAACACATGTCCGACTGTTGACGTCCGCGACTGGCTGCGTTCACTATTGACGCCTCGGGTAGCAATGCGTCAGCTGCCAGCCGATAGATAAAGGGGCGTCATCGTGAAACTGGGATTTATGGCCGGTTATTCGCCGGCACAGGTCGAACTGCCGATAGAACAGATCATCGAAGCCGAGCGGCTTGGTTTTGATTCGGTCTGGACCTCAGAAGCATACGGCTCTGATGCGCTGACCCCGGCCGCATGGGTTCTGGCGAAAACATCCCGGATCAAGGTCGGGACGGCCATCGTGCAAATGCCGGCACGTACGCCGACCTGCACGGCAATGTCCGCAATGACGCTGAGCGCGATGTCGGGCGGGCGATTTATCCTCGGCATCGGTCCATCGGGTCCAGGTGTCATCGAGGGCTGGTATGGCGTTGCCTATGGTCGGCCACTGACCAGGACACGGGAATACATCGAGATTCTGCGCAAGATTTTTGCCCGCAGCGCGCCTCTGGAGCACGAAGGTCATCATTACCAGATTCCATATCGTGGTGCGGACGCCAAGGGGGTCGGCAAACCGATGAAAAGCATCCTGCACTCGGATTATCCTATTCCAATCTATACCGCCGCGATCACACCTGCGGGTCTGCGTTGCGCCGGTGAGGTGGCGGACGGCGTATTCCCGATCTGGATGAACCCGGATCGCTTCGACCTGCTCGGACCGTTTATTGAAGAAGGCCTGTCCCGATCGGGCAGCGACAGGACGCTGGCTGATTTTGATGTTGCGCCACTCGTCAGCGTCGTTATGGGTGACGATCTCGATGCGTGCCGGGCGAGTGTCAAGGCCCACTTCGCTCTCTACATCGGCGGCATGGGGCCGCCCGGGCACAATTTCTATAATGACTACGCGGTGCGCATGGGTTATGAAGCTGAAGCCCGGCAAATTCAGGAGCTATACCTGATGGGCAGGAAGGGCGAAGCTGCGCAGGCGGTGCCGAATCAACTCATCGACGATTGCGCATTGGTGGGTCCGGCCGGGCGGATTCGCGAACGTCTCGTCGCCTGGAAAGAAGCAGGCCGCCAAGGACATGTCGGCTCGTTGCTGGTCGGCGGCGCATCGGTCGAGGCGTTGCGCGTGATCGCTGATGAATTGCTATGACAACATGAATAGCGTGTCTGTTGAACCACTGAAATTCGGTATCCCGATTCCGCAGGTCTTTCTCGACGGACGGGCAGACATGCAACTGGTGCGTACCGCCCTTGAGTGTGCCGAGCAACTCGGCTTTGACAGTGCGTGGGTTCAGGATCAGGTAGCCAGCGACGTTCCATTGCTCGAGTCAATCAGTCTGCTGAGCTATGCAGCAGCCGTGACGACGACGCTGCGCCTCGGCGTGTCGGTCATTGTCCTGCCGATCCGCAATGCGCCGCAACTGGCCAAGAACATCAGTACGCTCGACCATATGAGTAACGGGCGGGTGATTCTCGGGGTTGGTCTGGGTCCCGTGTTTGCCGGCGACAACTATTTTCAGATCTTCGGTACGAAAGCCGACGAAGCGTTACGTCGCTTCAACGAAAGTATCACAATCATGAAAAGTCTGTGGACGCAGGACAAGACGAACATTGCCGGTGAGTTCTATACGCTTAAGAACACCGGCATGGAACCCAAACCGATCCAGAAGCCGCATCCGCCTTTGTGGTTTGGCGGGCAGCATCCGAACGCATTGCGTAGAGCTGTCCGCGTGGCCGACGGTTATATGGGCGCGGGGCCCACGACAACGAATGATTTTGGCAATCAGGTCGAACAGATACGTCGGTATCTCGACGAAGAGGACAGGGACCCGGCCACGTTTCCGATCTCCAAGCGCGTGTATCTGGCCATCGACAATGACGAACGGCAAGCAAAAGCCGGTCTCGACCGGTTCTTCGCAGCGCGTTATCCGTGGATGATCCAGAAAAATCCGGACTTCGTCGCTGACATCTGTGTCTGGGGAAGTCCGGAGCGCGTAGCAGCCGGTCTTTGCGATGTCATCGATCAGGGTGCACGCATGATTGTGCTGAATCCACTATGGGATTTTGTCGAGCAGATGGAGATTCTGGCTGCGGAAGTGACACCCGAGTTGTACAGGGTATGAATAATTGTATTATTCAGCGCTTGATCTGACTCTCAGTATCAGATTTGGTTGCGTCGCAGTCATGCAGGTGAAATCTGATCTATGAAAGGTAATCATTGTTATTGATTGGCAATTTTTCGGATCCAGTTGTACAGATCATCGGCGGTCCTTGTTTCGGCGCCGCCGAGGCCGTGATCGATATCTTCGTACCAGATTTCGTTGATGCTCGGCGCATTTACCGCCGCTGCCCTGAGCTCCGCAAAACGTGCTTCGTCGTTATAGCTGTCTGCCCTGCCGGACAGTAACAGGATGGGAACATGTGCATTGGCAATGTGCACGCTGTTGCGGCTGTCGGCATCCGGACCCCACCATGACAACCAACTGGCTGCACGTTGGGTCCAGCGAAATCTTCCCCTGGACAGGCTGGGTTCCGGTTGTCGGACATCGATGTCGACGAGTGCGTCATCGCCCCTGCCGTCGGCCACAGCGTCTCGCGCGTTTTTGACTGCTGCTTCGTAGGGACCATCGCCTGCCGCGGCACGAAACCAGTCGGGACAATCGGCAGTCGGCATCAGGTGGGCGAGGGCAACGACATGCGGATGCTGTTTGATCGACTGGTAGCGGCCGATACTCAGGCTGCCCATGCTGGCACCGGCCAGCACGATGCGTTCGAATCCGCGCTGGAGGAGAAATTCCACCCAGGCATCGATATCGTTGAGATCGTCATCGAGCAATGCCGTTTCATGTCCGGACCACCCGCTGCGGTGAGTTTCGACAGCCAGTACGCCCAGATCCTTTTGCGCCAGCACCGGGGCCATCTTGCCGAACAACGGGCTGGTCGGGGAACTGGTCAGGCCATGCATGAGCAAGACGGCTGTGCGAGCCTGCCCGTTTTTAGGTAGCCACAGCAAACCGTAAAGCTCGGTACCGCCGGATATTGCATGCACCATCTCGATGCTGGTTGTGGCCAATACACGAGCACCCAGTTTTTGCGCCCAGCTTGCCAGCTTCTTTGCGTAGGCTTTGCGCGGTCCGAAACTTTTTTCTGTCACTTTTCCGGGCGGTGGATCCTGACGCAGGCATTGCGGCAAATCGGATTCTTTGTTGGCCATGATCATCAGCGGCGCGCATGATTCTTCTACACTTCTCGACAACCGGGTATCCGCCATCGGACTCCACCAGGCCAGGAATGCACCGGCCTGCTGCGTGACCGTTGGACCGTGTTGCGAAAACAGGTCAATGCGAAAATCCATCCCGGCGCCTTGGCGTGCGGCAATGCCTGCCCGGCGCAGCGCATTCGCATAGGTTGTCTGGCCCACCGCATTGGACAGCCAGGCATGCAGATCCGCAACGGGATCGATTAGCCCAACCCCTCGGACATGCATGTCCTTGTGTCTGGCCATATATCGCAACACCGATAATGTGCCAACCTCTTCGCCGACCAGGAAAATCTCGGTGAACCCATTTGTTTTCAGGTAATCGACAGCCAGCTTGATATCGCGTAAATCGTTGTCCGGCACCGATGTGAGCTGGCCTTCCATACCACGGCGGCGCAGGCACAGGCTTAAAAAACCAAAACCCTGGTCGGCCAGCTCCGCGCCAAGCTGACGGGGCAATGCTTCATGCGGATAACCACCCCAGCGATGGGCAAAAATAAACGCCGGCGTCGGTTGGCCAAGGGCGTGGTTATCGGGAAGCCATAGCATGGACGGGTCCATCGGGTTAAATCCACCCGGACCCGGCTCTGGGTCGGTCCAGATATTGACGAGGTGAAAAGTACTCAAGGCGCTTAACGATGCGGGGCTTTCAGCGCCGGTGTGGACAGGGTGTTCAATACACTATCGATCAATTGCTGTCGCTCGGTCGACAGCATTTCTTTGAGTTTTTCGTCTGGTTCATAGGTTTCAACAACTTCCCGATCCAACACGCCTGCATCCGCCAATGCTGCCTCGAGGATTCGCTGACGGTCCTTCATTACCCATAACTCTTTGGTCAGGGTAATAACGGCCTGGCCCAATTGGTCAATATCTTCGGCATTTAACACTCTTTCCGTCATATCGTTTCTGCTGTTTTTTAGTCGGGTTTTCTTGCGATCAGAACAAAGGGATATTGATTTTCTCCGACCCCGAACCACTCGGCATCAATAAACCCTGCATCCGTGGCCATCGTTGCGAGGTCCGTAGTGGCATATTCACGCCAGAAAGGATCGCCACCGTGGATCTGGTTCAGGAAATCCGCTTTCCAGCGATTGTAATCGTCATGAGCATGGTAAGCCTTGACGTCTCCGACCAGGGTTACGCCACCCGGTTTGAGCAGACGTATTGTTTCTTTCAGGACCTTGCGGGCTATGCTGGATGGGAGCTCATGAAAAACCGCATAGGAGGTCACGAGGTCAAACTGGCCTGCTTCCAGTCCGGTATCTTCGGCAGCCGTTTCGACCAACCGCCAGGTCAGGTCCTTTTCATTGGCGCGGCGTTGAGCCTCTTCCAATTGTCGCGGACTCAGATCGCAGCCCCATATTTCCGCATCGGGAAAGGCCTCGGCAAGAGCCAGGGTGTACTGCGCGCTGCCGCAACCCATCTCCAGGATTTTTTCTGGGTTTTGAACCGGCGGCATTTTTGCCGTGGCCCTGCGTTGTCCCATGATGACGTCGGCCAGATGGGTGCCGACCATTTTGCGGTGAATAATTTCACCGTGAACAAAGCCCATGTAATCGTGTCCGTCCCAGCCCCCGGCGGAACGGTGGAACTCATAACCGTCCCAGTAGTCCGGCACATTCGGGTTTTCGGCATATTGAATCCGTGTGGATCCTTCCTGCAGTTTTTGCATGGCGCCCTCAATATCCGGGCGTATCTCGTCGAAAGCATCCATGGCGATCAGACCATGCTGATCCAGCTGCCATTCCCGGACCACGCGGAAAACCCGGAAATCCAGGCAGTTCTGCATCACCGGTTGTACCTGTGCCTGGAGTTCATCCAGGTTCTCGGGTAATTGCGCTGATGTCAGATTGACGGATTCGGCATACGCATCTGCTTTGTTTTCCAGACGAGAGGCTTCTATGCCCAGATCAACAAGGAAATCGACACATGCCCGGCCGCGTTGACGGAGGGTGTAGTCCATACATTTTTCTCTCGGGCTCCTGCAATATCTCCAAGCATATCTGTATTACGTCATTGTTTCAGGACAAACCGGGTTATTGGGTGCACGGCAAAAACGGCACCGTTGTGAGGGTTTTGTACGGCCCGGTTTTTAGTGCTCGTTCCCCGTCACCGCACTTACGTCTTCGGTGTACATCGCCGGCAGAGAGTGTGCAATGCCCTTGTGACAGTCGATGCACGTTTCGCCCTCGTCGAAGCCTTTTATGTGCGCTTTCACGGCCCGCCGCTGCTGGTCTACGTAGTCCATCGAATCGTAGTCGTGGCAGTTTCTGCACTCCCGGGAGTTTGTATTTTTCATTGTGCGCCAGACGTTCTGTGCCAGTTCCAGTCGTTTCGCCTCGAATTTCTCGGGCGTATCGATGGTGCCCAGGAAGTGGTGGAACAACTCGTTAGTTGCGACGATCTTGCGGATGACCTTGTAATGCCATTCCTTGGGCACATGACAGTCGGAGCAAACTGCCCGGACGCCGGTGCGATTGTTGTAATGAATCGTGTCCCGATACTCCTCGTATACATTTAATTCCATCTCGTGGCAGGAAATGCAGAATGCCTCGGTGTTCGATAGTTCCATGGCCCAGTTGAAGCCACCCCAGAACAGGATGCCGACAATAAACCCGGCAATCAGCAGTCCGCCGAGACTGTAAGTGCCCGATGGTGAGCGCAGGAATTGCAATAGATTCTGCGGACGACCGGTTGATTTTTCATCGCTCATATTAGATTCCTTTCGTTCTATCGCTCGACGATAGCCTTGACGGGTTCGAAAGAGTTTTCTACCAAAGGTTTGGTATCCCTCTGTGCAACATGACACTGGGTGCAGAAGTAGTGCCGGGGGGCGACGTTGGCCAGCTCGTTGTCATCCCGGTCGGTGAAGTGCGTCTGGCTGATCTTGGTTGCACCGGCGTGGCGGTAGTTTGCCCAGCTGTGGCATGTCAGGCACTTGTTGGAGTTCTGGTCGATCTTATAGCCTTCTATGGAATGGGGGATCAGGGGCGGCTGCTGTACGAAGTTCCTCGCCATGACCTCCTGATCGGGTTCCCATCGCTTGATCGTTGGCGTTTGCGCGTCCGCATCGAGACTCGAGTCGCCCCTCAGACTTTGAACGTTATCTTCGGCATTACTCACGGTGACGAGTAACAACATGGCGGCAGCTAGTGCGCAGATCTCTGAGTGATTCATCTCTGAGCCTCCTTTGCGAATTGCAGGCGGTATTCTGTCCGGCATCCGAATCGGGCGCCAAACTGAAAGACGTCCCGCGAACAGATGTCGATACATCGTCCGCAGTTCGTACAGTTGGGTGAAAGAATGATCGGTCCGGCGCCTTTCTCAGTGCCGAACAAGGGCAACTTAAGTACCTGGGGCTCGGGGCAGACCTGAATACAATCCATGCACTGGTTGCACTGCTCCCGCCGCGCGGCACTGACGCGCAGAACACTGGCGTTGCCGAGTAAGCTGTAAAATGCCCCGACGGGACACAGGTGGCCGCACCACCCGCGCCGACTGACGAGCAGATCGAACAGGAAAATTCCGAGAATCACGATCCATCCCGCGCTCATGCCGAAGATCAGTCCGCGGTGCAGCATGGATACCGGATTGATGAGTTCCCATGCTATCGAGCCGGTCACCACCGATACGAGAAGCGTGACACCGAACAGCCAGTAGCGAGTATTGTTCGACAAGCGTGCACCACCGGTCAGGCCGAGACGCTGTCGCAACCAGGATGCCGAATCGGTCACGATGTTCACCGGGCAAACCCAGGCGCAATAAGCGCGGCCACCGACCAGCAGGTAGAAGACTGTAACGATTAACGCACCGATGATCGCGGTAGTTTCCGGAAGATGGCGGGCCGCAATGCTTTGCAAGAGTACAAAGGGGTCGGTTAGCGGCAACACGTCGAGTGTCATGCTGGCATTGAGGTTGCCCTTTACGATCCAGATACCGGCCCAGGGTCCGAGCAGAAACAGCCCGAGGAAACCGAATTGTGAAATTCGCCGCAGGATCAGCCAGCGGTAGGTGAGCCACCAGCCTTTTGCTGCCAAGGCATCAGCGCCCGGATATTGTACGGCTTGGCTCATGGTGCTGAAACCCGGTTCAGGGTATCGAGCGGATTGGCGGGGAAGGGTATCGCCGACTCGTTATCGCGTATCAGGCCTGCGCCTTCATAGTCGTAGTCGAGGCCTTCGGGCAGGTTGTAGCGGTGTTCCGGATCTTGCGGAACTAGGCTCTCGCCCCGCCCGTTGTTTTTCTTCCCAACCGAAACGGTAGTGCTGATTGGGGGTACCGCGGGCGACACGCTGGGGCAGTATCTTGATCGCCGACTCTTCCAGGACACAGGCGTGTTCGCATTTTCCGCAACCCGTGCAGGTGTCCGCGTGGACTGTCGGCAGCAAACGCGAGTGCTTGCCGGTACGGGCATTGTGTTGCCATTCGATGGTGATCGCTTCATCGAGCAGCGGGCAGACCCGGTAGCAGACATCGCAACGCAGACCCAGGAAGTTCAGGCAGTTCTCCTGATCGACCAGGACCGCGGTACCCATGCGAGCATCGTCGATGTCGGTTAATGCCGGGTTCAGGGCGCCGGTTGGACAGGCCTCGACACACGGAATGTCCTCGCACATCTCACAGGGTATTTCCCTAGCGCTGAACCAGGGGGTTCCCGTTGCGATGCCGTCATCCAACCGGGCAAGTTGCAGCGTGTCGTAAGGGCAGCTACGCACACACAGTCCACAACGCACGCAAGCCGAGAGAAATTCCCTGTCGCCGATTGCGCCGGGCGGACGTAGCGCCTGGGTGGGCAGCGACGTCGACTTGCGGGCATACATGGCCAGCGCCAGGCCGCACAGGGCTACGCCCCCCGCGGTCCTGGCGGCATCGCCAATCAGTCGTCGTCGAGTCTTGTCCATGGCTATTGCTGTCAGGTGCTATGGATCAGGTACGGGTTACTTTGACGGCACACTTCTTGTAATCCGTTTCCTTGGAGATTGGACAGGTCGCATCCAGCGTCAGTTTATTGACCAGCCGACGGGCATCGAACCACGGTGCAAAGATCAAACCTTCCGGCGGCCGGTTCCGGCCTCGGGTTTCGACCTGCATCGTGATCTCTCCGCGGCGTGTCTCGAGTTTTGCCGTCATGCCGCGACGCAGACCACGTTTTTTCGCATCTTCCGGGTGCATGAAAATCAGAGCATCCGGGTAGGCGCGATACAACTCCGGCACCCGCTGTGTCATGGAGCCCGAATGCCAGTGCTCGAGTACGCGGCCGGTGCATAGCCACAAGTCGTACTCATCGTCCGGTTCTTCCGCGGCGGGTTCGTAAGGCAACGCGAAAATTACCGCCTTGCCGTCGGGTTTGCCATAGAACTCGACTTCTTTCCCAGAGGCCACTAACGGGTCGTAACCGGTGCGATAGCGCCACAGCGTTTCTTTGCCGTCAATCACCGGCCAGCGTAATCCGCGTGAGCGGTGATACGCGTCAAATTCTCCGAGTTCGTGCCCCTTCTTCGGCCCCTTGAGACCGAATATCCGGTACTCCTCATACAGTCCTTTTTGCAGGTAAAAGCCAAAAGCCTCCATTTCGTCGTTGTCGTAGACATTACCCACGGCGTCAGTGACGGCCTGTTTCGGGAAACGGTCTACCTGACCGTTCGCGAACAAAACGTCGTATAGCGTCTTGCCCCGGTACTCGGGTTTTTGCGCGATGAGTTCTTCCGGCCAGACTTCCTCGATCTTGAAACGTTTGGAAAACTCGACGAGCTGCCAGAGATCTGAACGCGATTCACCCGGCGCCTTGGTTTGCTGGCGCCAGAATTGTGTGCGCCGCTCGGCATTGCCGTAGGCGCCTTCTTTCTCGACCCACATCGCCGTCGGCAGGATCAGGTCGGCGGCCATGGCCGTGACCGTCGGGTAGGGATCCGACACGACGATGAAGTTGGCGGGGTTGCGGTACCCGGGGAGCGTCTCTTCGTTCATATTGGGCGCCGCCTGCATGTTGTTGTTGCACATGACCCAATACGCGTTGATTTTGCCGTCCTTGAGCATGCGATTTTGCAGTACGGCGTGATAACCCGGCTTGCCCGGAATTGTGCCTTTCGGCAGCTGCCAGATTTTTTCGCTGAAGTCGCGGTGTCCCTCAACCTTGACGACCAGGTCTGCCGGCAGCCGATGAGCGAAGGTACCCACTTCCCGTGCCGTGCCGCATGCAGACGGCTGACCAGTCAGCGAGAACGGGCCGTTACCCGGCTCGGAGATCTTGCCCGTCAGCAGGTGGATGTTATAGACAAGATTGTTGCACCAGGTACCGCGCGAATGCTGGTTGAAGCCCATCGTCCAGTACGACACGACCTTGATTTTCGGGTCTGCATAGAGCTTGGCTAATGCCTGCAGGCTTTCCTTCGGCACGCCCGAAAGTTTGGCAACTGAATCCAGATCGTAGTCAGCGACGAATTTGGTGTATTCATCAAACGTCATCGGCTCGGAGCCGCCGCCCTTGCCGGAATTCGCTGCCTGTTTTTCTCGCGGATCTTCGGGACGCAGCCCATAGCCAATATCCGTGTTGCCGCGTCGGAAATTGACATTTTTGCCGATAAAGTCCTTGTTGACTTTGCCCGACTTGATGATGTGGTTGGCGATATAGTTCAGAATCGCGAGATCGGTCTGCGGCTTGAACACGATCGGTATATCGGCCAGATCGAAGTTCCGGTTCTTGAATGTCGACAGCACGGCGACCTTGCACTTATCGTGCGTCAGTCGGCGATCGGTCAGCCGGCTCCACAGGATCGGGTGCATTTCGGCCATGTTCGAACCCCACAGCACGAATGCGTCGGCGTGTTCGAGGTCGTCGTACACGCCCATGGGTTCATCGGCGCCGAACGTGCGAATAAAGCCTGCAACGGCAGAGGCCATGCAATGGCGTGCGTTGGGCTCCAGATTATTCGTGCGGAAACCGGCCTTAAGCAGCTTCGAGGCCGCATAGCCTTCCCACACCGTCCACTGGCCGGAACCGAACATGCCGACGGAGGTCGGCCCTTTGTCTTTTAGCGCGGCCTTCCATTTCTCGGCCATGATGTCGAATGCGGCATCCCAGCTGACCGGCACAAACTCGCCGTTCTTGTCGTATTTTCCATCGGTCATTCGCAACAACGGCTTGGTGAGCCGGTCCTCACCGTACTGGATCTTGGACAGGAAGTAGCCCTTGATGCAGTTCAGCCCGCGGTTTACCGGTGCGTCGGGATCGCCTTGCGTCGCAACGATGCGGCCGTTCTTTGTGCCGACAAGGACGCTGCATCCCGTGCCACAGAATCGGCAGGGTGCTTTGTCCCAGCGGATGTTGTCGCCGTTCTGGGCGTCAGCGGTCGGGATATTCAATAAATTGACACCTGCCGCCGCGGCGGTCGCCGCCGCCGCATTCGCCCGTACAAATTCACGACGTGATAGTTTCATGATGTGATCTCCTGTTCGGCAGCGTCCTCATTGTCGCTGTAGTGGTAGACCAGGGATGCACTAAGCACCCCCGCCGTGTTCTGCATGGCGATGAAAACATCCGCCAGTTCGTTGTCAGTTGGCCGTTCGATCACCGTGACCAGGCGTCCTTCGGGCGTTACGGTTTGGATCTCGACACCCGGCGCGGACTCCAGCTGTACTCGCACGTTTTCCAGGCACTCCGGGTTGGCGTGTACCAGCACGCCACTGACATGAATTCCGGTCATTACAGGGTTTCCTTTGTTTGACGTTGTTTCAGAGCGATGGCATCGGCCGGGCAGATGCCGACACATTCCCCGCAACCAGTGCAGGCGTCTTCATCGACTCCGGGTGTGGGTACGCGGCCAACCACCGGTACGAAGCTGATGGCATCGGGTTCGCAGACCTCACCACAGGTGTGGCAGAAGATACCTTGATGGGTCAGGCAGTTGGGTTTGATTCGGGCAACAGCAGCGGGCGACGGTGATATGGGCTGTTCCTGCCAGTCACCTCTTAGAAATTGTCCACGCGTTACGCTGAGCATTTTCAGTTTCGCAAAGTCGTGGCATCTGGATCAGTACCTTGGCCACGTACTCATACTTTGCGGAGGCATTTCCGCAACAAAATATTAGTCACAAACACTTTTAATTCAAATACGCAGAAGTACTTGCCGGATTACGGTTTTCCACTGGTACCCGGATCCGCTGACCACGCTCATTAACGTCAGGTATTATCTGCGTTCATAAAAGGGGAGCAATGGCAGTGACCGAACCAACCAAGGCTGATTCCACAGCCAACTCATCGTATCCGACACCGGCTTATGGCTGGTATGTCGTGGTTGTACTTACCCTGGCCTATGCCGTGTCCTTTCTGGACCGGCAGATCCTGGCCCTGCTGGTACAGCCGATTAAAACGGACCTGGGCATCACTGACACGCAGATGAGCCTGTTAT
>PVMS01025302.1_pt1 | contig 13450 bp, 13 predicted proteins | sample 1853461 | NCBI WGS metagenome assembly PVMS01 (sample SAMN08582032, study PRJNA380276) | Marine sediment metagenome, whole genome shotgun sequencing project. | isolation source: ocean sediment barecode stripped | collected 2017 | reverse complement strand
ATGGAAAGTTTCCCAAGAGAATAGGTTTTATTCAATGTGTTGGATCAAGAGATGAAAGAATTGGACAAATTTATTGTTCAAATGCGTGCTGTTTGAATTCCATTAAACTCGCCATACAGATCAAGGAGAAACATCCAGAATCAGAGGTTTACATCTTCTACAATGACATCCGAGCATTTGGAAAGGAATTCGAGGAGGTTTACAGAAAAACTCGCGAAAGTTGTATATCCAGTTTGGTCGAGAAATATACCCAAGGAATTAATCAGAGAATATATGTTCGAAAAGTAAAACTGATGTAACCAATAATGCAATTAATGATAGCGAGATAATTCTAAGTTCAGGTAGTGCGAGGGAAAACGTAAGTCCGTAGACAAGATTTTTTGTTATAATTACGGAAGGAATAAACACGGGAAGTACAAGGGGGAATGTTAATAGTGGGATTAAAATGATTCTTGACTCAGTATACATTTTCAATCCAGAAACTGTTGTACCTACAATAGCTAAGTCAAGAGTTCCTAAAGCAAAGACTAATACAACAAAGAGTAGATTGGAATTGAAAGAGTATCTAAACAAAACTGTGCTTAAAGGAGCGACAAATAGTTCAACTACGCGCATGAGAAGAAAAACATATAAAACTTTTCCAATGAGTATGTTTTGGCTGGATGTGGGAAGCACTCTTAACCCGTTAATAGTTCCTTGTTCCATCTCTCTAGCAAAGACCGTATAAAAACCAAGCATCCCTGTGAATAGAAAGATAATCCAAAGTAAAGCTGGAAGAATCTCATTCGCATACGGAGAGAAAGGCTCCAGTGAGAATCTGGATATTAACACCGAAATAAAAGCAAAGGTAATCATAGAAAAAACTTCATATTTCCTCCTAAATTCTAACTGTATGTCTTTCAAAGTAATATAGAAAACATGCGTTAAGTTACTCAATACTTCATCCTTCAAAGTCTAATGCGCCTCAAGAATGCTTGAATAAAAACTTGACCACATGATTAATAAAATGAATTATTTTTTCTTTCAATGAAAGAGACACCGATAACATAGATACGTTATTTTGCACAATATTATTTGCTGTTTAAACATGTTTTAACTGTCTATTGTATTGAACTGTAAATTATGGTCTCTGCAAGTTCAATTCCATAATCCCCTATACGTCCTATTCGATCCACTATCTGAATGATAAGGCACATAGTTTCACATGGGATACCTTCTTTACGGGCTTCAGCTAACTTCGTAGTAAGTTTTAATGATTCTGCATTAAATTCAGACTGTACAACATTAACGGAAAAATTTAAGGGCATATTATTGAGGAAAGCATTAGCAGATTTATCGTAGATATCGAGTGCTTTGTCCCCAAATACCTTTATCAGTAATGCAATTTCAGAAGGTATAGGATAATTTCTTAAAGCAATTATATTTTTCAGTATTCGCTCGACATTTTTAGCTACACGAATAATTATCTGACTTGCAGAAAGAGCATCCAAACAATCTATGGGTTCCATGTTCAATCTTCGAAGTACATCGCTTCTCAAAAGTGAACTCCTAAGTTGACGTAGAATAAGATAATAAAAACGCGTTAAATCGATACGCATTTTAAGAATGTTTTTAGCCATCTCATCATCGGAAGTCATTAAAGCGTTCAGAGCACTATTAAACATTGAGAAAGCTAATGCATGAGTTCTCTCCAAACCTTTTCTGATCGGTAATTCTGATGGATCCAATAAACTCTGGATGGATACTTCTTCAGCTGTTAATTCCATGATGTTTAAACCAATTAATTTTCCTATACTCCCTCTGATGATATTATGATGATACGAGGTAAAGAGTCCATTAGTCGCTTTTAGTTTGATATGAGAATACCCACCTATGTATTGTGCAATGATCTTTCTCTCAAGATCATCGACGTTTGATATGTCGATAGAGATTTCAACTTCGCTTAAACTTCCACCTACTAGGTTACGAGGGGATAAAGATAAAGTACCGTCCTTTTCCATATATACACTTAGTTTGTCTCCTTTTTTCAACTGGATGGATTCCGTCCAAGTTTTAGGAAGGGACATTACTAGAGTGGAAGCACCTAGCTTGTAAACACTTCTTATCTTTTCTTCTACTACCACAGTTTCCCACCAACATTACATAATTTATATATTTTAACGTATAAATAGTTTATAAATTTTAACGTATAAATAGTTTATATATTTTAACGTATTTGTTAAAAAATAAATGGAATATTTAAAAAAAACTTCAAAGTTATAATGACTAAGATAAATGAGTTTATTATTATATTTTATATATTTAAGAGTGAATTTGAGATTTTTGAACAAAAGGATAGAAGTAATGCCCAGAAGATATTTTTTAAGGTCCCATTTCAAAGATAGCCTTTACGCCAGCACTAGTTATATCTGAACTCTTGAATACTTGTCGCATTCTTCCTTCCACTAAAATTCCCCCTCTATCGCAAAGGCTCTTAGCAAGATCGATATCATGAGTAGAAACAACAATCGTCTTATTCTCGCGCATATTTCCAATGAATTCTTTGAGAATATTAGCGCTTAACACATCTAAGCTAGAGAATGGCTCATCTAATAATAAGATCGTCGGATCATGTATGAGGGCTCTCACAAGGTCAAAGCGATTCTGGAGACCACGTGATAATTTTTTGATAGGTTCATGTTTCCAACGAGTGATCTTTAATAAATTTAGAAGTTTATTTATCCGTCCTTGGAGTTTTCCTTTAGATGATTGTCTTCGATATGATGATAGTTGCTGTTTCTTTTACGCCTGGTATTTTTCGAACTTTATTGAAACACATCAGAGAAAATAAATTACTTGTAAATTGGATGATTGTAAATGTATTTACTCCTAAAATGGATTAGTTATCTAAAGTAATCGATCTATATTCTGAGGATGAGATGTACCAACATGGCCCTCCGGAAGAGAAGAACCTATATTCATAGAGAAATAACGTTCATTGTCTGCAGAACCGCAACATAAAAAGCGGAATGTATGAACATAAAGATCATATTCAAAGAATTTTTTGTTATATGGAATAAATATTTATACAGAACCGAAAAGCAAAGGAAACCGAACAGAAGATGAATTCTAATGGAACGGATTAAAGCTTTCATAACCTTAATGAGAGTTAGATATACAGCCCAAGTTGTTTGTATCGTAGTATTATTAAGTTTGAAGAGTGGTGGGGTTTCATCTCAATCAATGTTTGCCATTGCATCTTTTTTGTTTTTAAGTATCGCGTTATTTTGCGTTGATGATGCTTATGATCACATAGGTGATCTAATAATTCATCCGAAACGTCCTATCCCAAGAGAAATATTCACTGTAAATCAAGTATATCTCATAGGCGCAATATTATTTTGTTTTGGAACATTATCCGTATTGAGTTTAATGACTCATCAAATTATTTTATATTGCATCGCAGCTGTTCTAGGTTTTTCTGTGGTCATCTTAAAATTATCATCCATCTGGAAAGCTACGTTGACAGCATCTATGATTTTCATATTATTCCCGTTCAGTACCGATATACATCTAAAGACTTTCCTATTCGGATTGATGGTTTCTCTTCCACACTTTGCAGGTTCAATATCAAAAGATTTTATTCATTGGGCTGGAGATGAAAAAATCGGACTTGAACACCCCAAAGAATGGTTAAGATATTTGGCAAGTTTCACTTTTTTCATAAATAGTCTGATAATCTTAACACCGATTATCCTAAATATTGTACCTTGGAGTTATTTTCCCATGAGTCTTCCTACGATCGTAAGTTGTTTAGTACTTGGTAAAAAGACACTGAATAAAGAATATCAGAAGGTATATATCTGGGGTGGTATTGGTATGATATCGTCGTTATTATTCATCAGCATAAATATTTAATTTAAAATCTAACAGATGATGTTTAATGCTTGGAATGCAAGAAATTGTATTAATTCTTGTAATAATGTTAATAGTCTTCGGTCCAAAAAAGTTACCAGAAATGGCAAAAGAACTGGGAAAAGCATACCAGGAATTCAGAAAAGCAAGTGCTAATATCACAGATGCAACTAGTTCACTATGGAAAGACATTGAAAATGAAGAAAACTCTGTTATTTCAATCGCAAAAAATCTTGATTTAGATACAGAAGAGAAATCAGTAAAACAACTCATACAAGAAATTGAAAAAAAAATAGTTAAGGATAAATAGGAGTTTAGCTAACAAAGGCAGATAGGTGAGATATGTGGCACTTATTGGATGGCAAGAATTAGTTTTGATTCTAATAATACTGATATTCCTTTTCGGAGCAACAAGAATGCGAGGTTTAGCAAAAGGATTAGGCGATAGTATCAGAGAATTCAAGAATGCATCTAAAGATCAATCGGATGATAAAGAAGATACAGATGAAATTATTAAAAAAGCAGCAGAAAAGATGGGGATCTCTACTGAAGGGAAAGATATCAAACAAATACTCCTAGAAATGGAAAAAAAGACTAAAAAAGACTAATCAACTTTTCAGTTTTTTTTACATAAGGCATTTTCATGTCAAAAAAGGAAGGAGTGATGTCGTTTTGGGGTCATCTCTCAGAATTATTGAGTCATTTTCGCAGAGTGCTCTACGCCTTTATTATTTCGACATTGGCCGTAATGCTAATTCCGCTCAGTATTGATTTTAGTAATATTAATCCCTTAGCTTTATTCTACAATACCATTACATCTACAATAATCAATGATTTACAAGTAAGATTCTTAACAGAAGACATTATCCTTATTCCAATTAATTTTTATGCACCTTTAGAGGTTTACTTTTTCATATCTTTTATTATTGGAACGATAATTAGTCTCCCAATTGCATTTTATGAACTTTATAAATTCTTCAGACCCGCACTGCATAAACACGAGAAAGGATTTGCTTTAAAATTTACCGCAGTATTTATGAGCTTATTTATCTTTGGATTTGTTTTTGGATATCTATATGTTGTTCCACTAAGTTTCCGTATGATACTTGAATTCTCCAGTTTATTGAATCTTTCGCCCACATATAATTTCGCAGATTTCTATTCTTTAGTGGGAATGATGCTTCTAATGTGTGGATTATTATTTACGTTCCCAATATATATTTACATACTTGTCAGAGTAGGTATTCTGAAAACCGAACTCTTAACGAAAAACCGCAGATACCTATATGGAGGTATACTTGTCGTCATTGCCATTTTAGATCCGGATCCTAGTCTTATAACAGAAATGTTGACATTTATCCCAATTGTCATTCTTATGGAGATTAGCATTTTCATCTCAAAGCGAGTTGAGAAGACTCGTGAACAAAAAAAGATTGAGTAATTAAAAGGAATCATATAAAAATATATTAGATTTCTTTCAAAAAGTGCAGACTGATTTAAAGTGTGTTCAAACTAATCAAGTTTTTTTCTATTCTTTTTTCAAAAAAAAGTGTTTATGTCCGATAATCGATTTGATCATAAAATCTGTTTAATAGAGAAACATTAATTTATTAAAACGCATAATGGAGGTCTAATAGAGGTAATTACTTTACATGTCTATTATTGTCCAAGTGAAGAAAATCAATATACACTCCAAAACCGTTAAGATGGTTAACGATCATGTCGTGATGGAAGATCCAGTCAACATTTATGTTAATGATAATTATGTGATTACCCTACTGGCAACTCCTGAATTTAAAAAGGAATTAGTGTTAGGTTGGCTTTTTGATGAAGGAGTTTTACAATCATTTGATGAAGTAACAGAGATAATTGATAACCAAGACATATTTAATGTAAAGACAAAGGATCCTATTGAAGAAGAAAAGCTTCGTGTGGTCAGCGTATCAAGGTTACTAACTACAGCTTGCGGTCTCTCTGCAAGTAAATTTTTTGACACTATTAGTGAGGTAAGCAACAGATATGTAAAATCGAATTATAAAGTTAAAGCTAGTAATATAATTCAAATGATGCAAAAAATAGATAAAGGTAAATTATTCAGATTAACAGGAGGAGTCCATGTAGCTGCTTTATTTAACGAAGGAAAATTTATTGCACTTGCTGAAGATATTGGTCGCCATAATTCAGTTGATAAAGTGGTAGGATTTGGTATTTTAAAAAAAATTAATTTCGCAAATTCTGTTCTCGTTAGTTCAGGTAGACAACCAGCTGACATGGTACTCAAAGCTGTAAGAATGGGTATACTAATAATAGCGTCTCGAGCAGCTCCCATTCGTTCAGGTATAATTGCTGCGGAAAAAAATGGGGTAACTCTTGTTTGCTTTGTTAGAGAACAAAGAATGAATGTTTACACGCATCCTGATCGAATTCTATTTTAGAAAACTTTGCAATTAATAAATATAATTGCAAAGTTTATCGTGATGTAAAATTGCTCAAGTATTATCAGTAAAGTTTTTGTACTAAAGAGAAGAGGTTATGTAAAGAAAAAAAGTAATATAATGTTATTCCATGTATAAATATGAGGGCTGTGAATGAGGAAAGAGTACGTAATTATGGAGATAAGAGCTTCGACAGATGGTTCACCATATGTCTTTATCTCACTGAAGGGTCCCAAAGAAGTAGTAGGTCCGCAAAGAACGCAAATACCATCGGTTGCATCGTTTCAATCTATGAATGAAATGGTGAAGAATCTTAGTAACATCTTCTCTAAGCAGATGATGGGGGGCTTTGCGACAGTGATAAAACTTGGTTTAGACGAATACGAAAAGTTAGACATTAAAGTTGGTGACAAAGTTTCTCTTGATATTAACAAGATGCAAGTTGGATATCCTTGAAAACATGTGTATTTGAAGAAAATTCATCTAAATAATATTTTGTAAATAATTATTAAAACACATAATATAATCTGAATAATACGAAAATAATCATCAAGTAAAGCTATACTTATTTTACAAAATAAAGATGGAACATTATTAATAGTTTTTAAAAGAAAAAAGTAATTTAGTAATTTTCTTTAAAATAAACGAATTATCAAAGATATATCAAAAAAATGGGAAGTAGTGTTACGATGGGGATAAATGTAATTTATTTCGGTTTTAACGTAACCATCTACCATAGACAGGATATTGGGAACAGATAATTTCTAGGAACGCTGGGTTTCCAGAATTGTTAACATTTATAGCCCGTTTAATTGCAGGTATTATTTCATCGGGGTCTTCAATGCGTTCACTGTATTCACCTAATGCTTCAACCATTTTACTTGTACTTAACACTGAATGTGGCGTTACAGCACTTGTCTCTGGATGATGTCCTGAACCCCAAAAACCGGGACCATAACCTCCAAAACCAGAGTTATTAATGTGGATTGTAGTGATTGCAATCTTCTCTCTAACTAATGCTTCAAAATTACCTATCTGGTACATGATAGCAGCGTCCCCAGTTACATGAAAAACCTGACGTTGTGGGTAAGCGAGTTTCGCACCTGCAGCAGCACAAAAACCAAAACCTAAACTACTACAATTACCCCATCCGATAAAACCACGAGGAATAATAGCCTCGTAGATTGTGCTCATCTGGTCTCTTATATTTCCTGCATCATGACTAACAATAGAATTGTTCATGTCAATAGCTTGCATAAGATCCCAATGAACTCGATATGGATTGATCGGTTTCTCATTAGATAGGAGTGCGGGTTTATATTTTATGAATTGCTCATTCTTGAGTTTTTTAATCTTATCAAGAAGCTTGATTGGTTTGTGTCGTCCGTCTGATCCAATCTGATTTTTAATTTCACTGATTATCTGTTTTAAAACGAGTTTAGCATCACCAATAATAGCATGATCAATTTTGTAGCGAGTGTTAATATCACGTTCATCGATGTCTGCCTGAATAATGACTTTACCTGAACCGTTAAAGTAATGTTTATAATCTCCAGGTGCTAGGCTTTCACCGATACCAAACACTAAATCAGCATTACCCAAGTAATGAGTAACAGGGATACCTCTTACACCAATAGATAATGGATGATTTTCTGGGAATGCACTTTTTGCTAACAGAGAAGTAAGTATGGGAACTTGAATGAGCTCAGCGAACTCTACAAGTTCATTACATGCATCACCATAGAATATTCCTTGACCCACATAGATGACTGGGTTTTTCGCTTTTAATAGAGCCCTCACTGCAACCTCCACATCTCGAGGGTCTCCAGGATACTTCCACCCTTTGACAGGTTCATAAGGTAATTTTACATCATCATACTCGCCCCAATTTGACATTGATCGACCGCTAGCACAATGTAAAATGACAGGACCGCGTCTTCCAGTTTTCAGATAAGTGAACGCCCGCCTCATGAATTCAGGAATTCTACTACTTTCAGGTATGTATCCCGTCCATTTTGTTATCCCGTCAAATTGTCGGGTTATGTCGAAACGGTTTTGTCCAAGTTGACTCAACGACGGTCCCGAAAATATGCCTAAAATAGGTGAACTATCTTCAAAGGCTTGTGCTACTGCACCTTGGGCTATCTCAGCACCAACTGGATAGGCCCCGCCTTGAATATTGAATACTCCAATTTTTTTCCCATTTGAAGCTCGTGAGTAACCATCTGCAAGACCAACAGCAAATCTTTCATTTCGCATCATAATGATACGAAGTTTTGCTTTACTAGCTGAAGGGGTTATATTACCTACGGGCATTACACTAAGGAACTCTGTTCCTTCTTGTTTAAGAATTCGTACTATTCCATCTTCTGGTTTCAAGATAAATCACTAAAAATTATTAGGAAGAGGGCACTTATTTGGTTTTTTTAAAAAAAGTTTCTCATTTCCAATTTTATCCTCACAAACAACTCAATCTGATTTGAAATAAGAATAAATGAGGAAATGTAATTAGATTTAGCTATAAGTTCAACTTATGAATCCATTCGTCATTATTTTGTCAATATTAACATTCAAATCTTTTGCAGACTTTATAATGTTCTCCCAGAATGGATCATCAACAAGTATACCTAGTTTTCTCCGTTTCTCCTCTTCTAACCATTCAGGTTCACCAGGATAGAGAATTTCTTGAAAACCCGGCCTCTTACGGGACGACTTTATATGATCAATCATTGAGTCTATCCTTTCAGTGAACTCGTCTAGGGAACAGTAGCCAGTTGGATCTATTGCCATGAATGTGTGTCCGAATCCTTTCGCATCAAGGCTGCATCCTGAACCAATTGCCCCAGCTAATGCTTCAATAATTACACTCAACCCATAGCCCTTATATTCACTGTACGGATGGCCAAATGCAACAGGTCTCGACTCACGCTTAAAGAGAGATTTCGGATCCGTAGACCAGGTTCCATCAGGTTTAATAAGCCAACCTTCTGGTGCTTTCTCTCCTCTGATATCCATAACAAGAAGATGCCCCATTGCAACACCGGTCGTAGCCATGTCAAGAATGATCGGTTTGTATTTTTTACCTGTCGGAATTGCATAACTTAATGGATTGACGCCTAACCGACCCTCGACACCACCATACGGAACAACAGAATGACCACCACCTCTACAAAAAGTTATGCCAATCATGTTGTTCTTTGCTGCGTGGAGAGAATACCAATATAAAGCACCTATATGCCCACGACCCATGATTCCAACACTGCCCATCTTGTACTTCTTCGCTTTTTCGATTGCTACATCCATCGCTTTCAATCCAGCAACGAATCCAAAACCTAAACCTGCATCCCACATCGCCGTAGTCTCAGTATCTCTAAGGATCTTAATCGGAGATCCTGGAACAAGTGTACGTTTTTTAATTCCATTAATGTATCCTGGTATTGCACGTACTCCATGAGAATCTACTCCGTGAATGCTTGTATCTACAAGAATATCGGTTACAATTTTTGCTTCGTCCTCAGGAGCCCCAGCAGCAATGAACATAGCTAAACTAAGTTCTCGAAGAGGTTTTTCTTTCAATCTTACCATTATTCATCACAAAATTTATGTGACTATATGTGCTATTTCTTACTTTTGGTAACTTTTTGATATTGCACAATATGAAAATGATTCTAAAGATAATTAATAATTAAGCTTAATAAACATCCAAGAAAAAAAAGGAAATGTTAAGTATCTTTTCTGTTGTAATAAAAAAATCCAACTACAACGATTATTATGCCACCAATAATAAAGAGAAGTCCCATAAACAGGTTTGGAAGAGCTACAAAAATATAATTCCACTCAAGAGAACCCGCTTGTATCTCTGCTAGATAAAAGGAGAGATCTCTTTGCGTAATAAATGAAAAAATTAAACCAAATATTATTTGTATTATTCCAATAAAAATAGTTGATTTTTTATTACCCAATAATAACCACCCGCAGTTATCCTATATTATCATAAAATTTATTATTTTAAATGCTTGTTATTTATATTATCTTTTTTATTAGGATTTGAGAATAATTTGTATATAAAGATTATAAAAAGAAGAACCATAAGAAAATATAAACAGATAGATGTCCCCAAAGAAATCTTAGTAAAATGTGTTGATGCGGCAAGACTGTCACCTTCTGGAGCTAATCTTCAACCATTAAAATATAATATTATTGACGAGAGGGAGCTGTTAAAAAAAGTATTTAAAACTTTAAGGTGGGCAGGATATCTTCCGGATTTTCAACCAAGTGTTGAAGAGATGCCAAGGGCATATATTGTGATACTCTTGGATCAAAAAGTAGCAAATAGTTGTGGTCACGACGCAGGTATAGCAGCAATGAGCGTTTCTATGGTAGCCTACGATGAAGGTTTAGGTTCATGCATTCTAGGCGCTATTGACAGAGAACAACTTGGGAAAATCCTAAACATAGATGATGATTGCAATATAGTTTTAGTAATTGCTCTTGGATATCCTGCTGAGAAGCCAGTACTCGATAAGATGAAAGATGGAGATCAAAAATATTGGCTTGATGAAAAGAAAGTTTTACACGTACCAAAGAAAAACTTTGAAAACATTGTAAACTGGAATGTTTCCTCACCCTAACAATTCCATTTTTTTATCCTACAGGTCATATTTTGTATCAATTCACATATTTAAAAAAAACATGAACATATCTAAATTTTCTTATTGATTATTATTGTAGTACAAAAAAAAGTGTCATTGATATGCAGATATAGAAGAGAAAAATTTGAGAAAGAGAGAAGTGATAGATAAAATGAGGCGAAATCATGAAAGATGGGGAAAGGTATAGAGAGAAGAATGGATGTATGGAAAAAATAAAATAAATACATCTTTCATGTATGGGAATAAAATAAAAATGTAATTGTGGGTTATTCTAAAATAGTTCTTAACTAATTTTACAAAATGATGGACATAAATCTCTTAACAGACATATTAAACATTTAGGTTTTTTTGCTTTGCAAATTTTTCGTCCATGATCTATCAACAAAGAGTTAATGGCGTGCCATTCTTCTCTAGGAATGATCTTCATTAAGTCACGCTCAATTTTTTCTGGGTTTTTATTCAGAGTTAAGTTTAGTCTTTGGGTTAATCGCTTGACATGGGTATCAACGGCAATTCCTTGCACTATACCGTAAGCATTAGATAGAACTATGTTTGCGGTTTTTCTGCCGACTCCAGGAAGTTTAAGAAGATCATTCATAGTATTTGGTACCTTTGAATTAAAAGTATCAATAAGCATCTTACAACTTTGTTTCAAGTACTTTGTTTTTTTCTTATAAAAACCAGTAGATTTTATGTCTGATTCAAGCTCTTTATTATCAACATTTGCATAATCTTGTACTTGGCGATATTTTGCAAATAATTTCTTCGTGACTTCATTGACCTTTTTATCGGTACATTGCGCAGATAATAGAGTTGCAACGAGTAATTTTAAAGGATTAGAATAAATTAATGATGTTTTTGAATTGGGATATTCATCTTTTAATAATTTGATTATTTGTAAGATATTTTCACTTGTCACTTTTATTCACGGCCATAGATTATAGAAAATGTTTATGATAAGTGTAGATATTTAATCGATTCTTTGGATTATTTCGCATTTATTCTTTTTGTTTAAAAAAGTAAATTAAAAAAATATTTTAGTTTTTTAACTATAAAAAATTTTCCGATATTATATATTTCTCTAGATATTATTACCTCCATTCAATTCTGTATCTATCTTATGATAGAATGAAAAAAAACTTATTCAATCAGCTTTGTTTGTTTTAAGGCTTTCTGGGCTGCTTCAATCGTGATAAATGCCTCTTCTATGTTATGGGATAAAAATAAGTGATTTCGCCAGGTTGGGTGAAATAAAATTCCTTGATTAATCATCTCTTGGGTAAAAACAGCAGATCTTTTGGAATGAGGATACATCATCGATGTGGTTTTTACACCAATCGTTGCTCTTAAATCACTAGTTCTCATAATTTTTTCTTGTTCTGTGAAAATAATTGTAAAACAGGGTCCCACACCTTGAACAATCGCGTCGATACCAGTATCATCAATAGCATCTTTTAATCCTTTAATGATACTATCCCCTATTTGATTCAAGTGTTTATAACTCTCTTTTCTTTCAAGTTCAGTAATAGTAGCGTATGCTGCAGATGTTGATATTGGATTTGAGTGGTACGTACCTTTAATAAAAACACGTCCATAAGTTACAGTTTCCATAATTTTTTTGCTACTTGCAACAGCTGAAATCGGGTATCCATTCGCCATAGCTTTACCATATGTTGCAATATCTGGGATGACACCTTCTAACTCCTGTACACCCCCTAAAGCTACTCTAAATCCGCTAATAATTTCATCAAAAATCAACAATACATTGTGTTCTTTAGTGATTTTACGCAAACCTTCCAGATATCCCTTCTCTGGTATTATGCAAGGCCCATTAAATTGGTATGGTTCAGTGATAACTGCAGCTATTTCATTTCCTTGATTTGATAAAACTCTCTCTACCGCATCTAAATCTTGCCATTGAAGAATTATCGTATCTTCTACTGCACCTTTTGTGAGTCCATGTGATATTAATCTGGGCGAAATATTTCCACCAAACAGATTAAGAATTGTCCAATCGTGAATACCATGATAATGTCCATCAAATTTCACTACTTTAGCTTTTTCTGTATAAGCCCTTGCTATTCTTAATGCAGCTGTGGTTGCTTCTGACCCTGTGTTTAACATATGAACCTGTTCTGCACATGGAATAGCTTTTACCATCTTTTCACTGAGTTTGATATCAAGTTCATAATTCAAACCAAAATGAACTACACCTTTTTTTAACTGTTCTCTAACAGCTTCTGTTACCTTCGAATCTCCATGGCCAAGAATAGTAGGTCCCATACCTCCATAATCTAAGAATTCATTTCCATCTACATCCCATATATATGATCCTTTGGCATGATCAATAAATTTAGGTCCTCGAATTTCGATTCCACCACTGATTGTTTTTTTTCGTACGTATTTATTAGATCCACCCGGTATGACTTTCTCAGCAAGTTCAAAAAGCTCATCAGATTTTGTAAAATT
>PVMS01166660.1_pt1 | contig 13452 bp, 13 predicted proteins | sample 1853461 | NCBI WGS metagenome assembly PVMS01 (sample SAMN08582032, study PRJNA380276) | Marine sediment metagenome, whole genome shotgun sequencing project. | isolation source: ocean sediment barecode stripped | collected 2017 | reverse complement strand
TTCGGTCAGCCAGCGCAATCTCATGATTGCGCTGGCTGACCGAAAAAGACATGAGGCCGTAGATTCCAATCGCAGCGAGCACGAGCGCCACTGCGGAGAAGATTCCCAGCAAGTACATGTTGAACCGGGGCCGCGCCACCGACTCGGCAACGATTTCATCCAAGCTCATTACTTTGTAAACCGGAAGATCGGGATCGACCGCAAGCACCTGGCTTCGTACCGCTCCCACTAAAGCCATGGGTTCGGATTTGGATTTCACCACGAGAGTCATGAACCTGATCGCCGCCTGCTGGTACGGCAGATAAATCTCAGGTCTCGGCTCACGGTCCAGACCGCTATGGAGAACGTTGCCGGCCACCCCGATGATCTCGATCCACTCTTCATCGTCAAGCGATATGCGACTGCCGATGGGGTCCTCGCCGGGCCAGTTGCGACCGGCCAGCGCTTGGCTGATCACCGCCACTTTGGGTGCATCGGCGGCGTCTCTCTCATTGAAATCGCGACCGTCCAGGAGCGGTATTCCCATGGTTCGGAAGTAGCCCGAACTCACCGACTGAAAGCCGGCGGCGTAGTCTTCGCCGGGTGCCGGCTCGGGGCGCCCCTCGATGACGAAACTGAAGTTGGCGCTCGACCCACTCAGGGGAGCACTCAGGACCGCGCTCGCGGAGGCCACCCCGGGCAGATCCGCCACCCGCTCCAACACCTGATCGTAAAACCCGGCCACTCGAGACTCCTCGTTGTATTTCGCCTCGGGGAGCCACAACCGAAGTGTCAACACGTTATCGCTGTTGAATCCCGGGTCGACGTCTTGAAGCAAGAAGAAGCTTTTCATCATCAGGCCGGCGCAGATGAGCAGCACCAGCGCCAGTCCAACCTCGGTGACCACCAAAACACTCCGCAACCGCCGGCGCTCGCGCCCCCCGGAGCCCCGCCCCCCGTCCTTGAGCGAATCCTGGAGATCCGTTCTGGTGGATTGAATCGCCGGAAGGAGTCCGAAGATCAAACCGGTGAGAACTGATATCCCCAGAGTAAAAGCGAGCACACGCACGTCGAGCTCGATGACGCTGATTCGCGGTAAAACGTCGGGACTCATGGCAAGTATGAGATCCATACCCCAGAACGCGAGTATCAAACCCAACGCACCACCCAAAATAGACAACAGAAGGCTTTCCGAAAGGAACTGTCGGACCAGCCTCGCTCGGCTGGCGCCGAGCGTCGCTCTAATCGCAACTTCCCTTTCCCGTCCGGAGGCACGGGAGAGGAGCAGATTAGCCACGTTGGCGCAGGCAATGAGCAAAACGAAGCCCACCGCTCCGAGCAAGACGACAAGCGCCGGACGAACATCACCCACGAGCTGCTCGTGCATGGGAACCAGGTTGACGCCCCGGCCGGCGTTGTCATCCGGGTAGGTGTCCGCGAGACGGCGGGCAATGACTTCCATCTCGGCTTGAGCTTCATCGAGGGTGACTCCAGGCGCGAGACGCGCCACGACCTGAAGCCAGTGAAGCCCGCGCACCTGCAAAATGTCGTCATCCTCATCCAGGTCAATGGGCGGAACCGGTATGTCTTGCGGCGGCCGTATCCAAACGTCGGCTTGTTCTGTTGCATACTGAAAGCCGGCGGGCATCACCCCGACGATGGAATAAACCTCACCATCCAAGCCAAGCGTGTCTCCAATGACATCGAGGCGGGCTCCAAATTGCCGCTGCCAGAACTCGTGGCTGAGAACCACCGTCCGCTCACCGGTGCCGTCCTCATCCGTCGAGAACGATCTCCCCGCCACCGGATGAACACCTAAAACCTGGAAAAAGTTTGGGGTGACCTGCAATCCCCGCAACCGCTCGGGCTCATCAACACCGGTCATCGTCAGAGGTTGCGGAAAAACCGCAGTCAAACCGTCAAAGACCTGACTTTGATCCCGCCAGTCGAGAAAGTTAGCGGCCGAGGCAGGAGCCTCGTCCCTGGCTTCGTCCGTCTCCCACACGACTACCAGGCGCTCCGGTTCCCCATAAGGCAAAGGGCGAAGCAGCACCCCGTTGACGACACTGAAGATGGCGGTGTTGGCGCCGATGCCCAGCGCCAGGGTTAAAACCGCCACCAGAGTGAAAGCCGGTTGCTTGACTAGCATCCGCAGCCCGAAGCGAATGTCATTTGTAGAAATCATGGAGCTCGAGCCTCAATCGAAGGGACAACTCCGGCGATGACGAGATCGCCGGTCGGAAAAATTAAGCTTCCGCTTCCTTCTCTTCCACGATGCGACCGTCAAACAAATTGACGGTACGATCGGCGAACGCCGCATAGCGAGGATCGTGGGTCACCATGCAGATGGTGGCACCGCCGCTATGGAGCTCGCTCATCAGGTCCATAACCGCCTCGCCGTTGGTCGAGTCCAGGTTTCCGGTAGGCTCATCGGCCAACAGGATGGAAGGTTGGCCACACACCGCCCGGGCTACCGCCACCCGCTGCTGCTGGCCGCCGGAGAGCTGGGAAGGGTAGTGCTTCATCCGGTGGGCCATACCCACCTTCTCCAGAGCGTCCTGAACTTTTTGTTTGCGCTCTGCAGAAGCGGTTCCCCGGTAGGTCAAGGGAAGCTCGACGTTCTCATAAACCGTAAGGTCGCCAATCAAGTTGAAGGCTTGGAAAATGAAGCCTACCTCCCGGTTACGAATCCGCGCCCGCTGCGACATGTTCAAATTGGCCACCGAGCTGCCGTTGAGCATGTAGGTCCCCTCACTAGGAGAATCGAGTAGACCGAGTATGGACAGCAGGGTGGACTTCCCGCATCCAGACGGCCCGGCGATGGTGACGTACTCCCCCTTGGTGATGTTCAAATGGATTCCTGAAAGTGCGTGTGTCTCCACCTCGTCCGTGTAGAAGATCTTGGTCACTGCGTCCAAGTGAATCATCGTTTCAGAAGTGTCGCTCATTTTCCCCTCCACAAAAATGGCTTGGTTGGAATCAGTTCAAACGTATCCGGTCATAAGCGTCCCAGGCGGACGTATCAGACAAGATCACCTCATCCCCTTCGTTGAGGCCACTGGTGAGCACGATGGTGTTCACCGAGCTTTTCCCCAGCCGGACTTGAATCCGGACCGCGTGCACTCCGTCTTCCAGCAGCTTGAACAACCCAATCGTGCTGTCCGCTTGCCCGTATGCGGGCCGGCCTACATACAAAACGTCCTCTAATCGCTCGATCTCAATCGTGCCGTCCACGCTCAAGTCGGGTCGGGCCCCCTTGGGTAGCTCGCCCAGCAATGCGACGTCAACGGTGACGGTGCCTTCTAAAACCGCAGGGTCCACACGACTGACCTTCCCTTCGATCACACCGTTTCGCGTATCGATGCTGGCCTTTTGTCCAATCTCTATGTCCTTGGCTTGAGTCTCGGCAATTCGGAGCTCCGCCTTGAGATTCAGAGGCTGCGCCACCTTGGCCAGGATAGTGCCCGGCGTGACTTCCTGGCCCACTTCGACAGGCATTTGTTGAAGCACGCCGTCGATACCGGCAGGAACTTTGAGAGCCATCACCTGAGTCTTTCGCAGCCCGTAGAGGGCCCGCATTTGATCTACCCTCGCCGTTTCCGCCGCAAGTTGCGCTTCCACCGACTCGGATGCAATTTCCAGCCGCTGCTACTCGAGATCATGGCGGATGGCAAGCTCCTCGGCGCGGACCTGGGATAGCTTCAGGGTGAGATCTCCAATCAGCCCCTGGTTGTGCAAATCCTCGTCGGCTTCGGCTTGAAGCTGTGCTTGATTGAAATCCGCTTGTATGCTCGCCGCGACCGCACGTTGATTGAGGTACTGGATTTGAAGCTGTATTTTTAAATCTTCAAAACGAGCCTCTGCGGCTCGGAGCTGGAACTCGGCACCCAGTGCTTCCTGTTCCAACACCGGATTGCTCATGTCAATGAGCACCGTCTCGGCCTTAACCTGCGTCCCAGGCAAGATGCGAATGGTTTCCACTCTGCCGTTGGTTCGCGCCGCGATCCAGCGTATCTCCTCGGGCACCAGCGTTCCTGGACCTCGTACCTGTCGGAGCATAGAGCCCCGCTTCACCGTGTCCATCCAAACCGTAGCCCGCTTCACAGAGGGCGCCGCCGGCTCGAGCCGGGAAAGCGCGACGGTGATCAACAGGATGGCGACCACACCGGCTCCGGCGTAAATGGCACGGCGTATCTTTTTCTTCCGTGCCACGCCTTCTCGCTGGATATCCATAATGATCCTCCACCCTTATATGCGCAATTGACGTGCCATTTGTTCCATAAATTTAATTCGTTGATACAAAAGGGATAACTCTGCCGCGGCAAAAGCCGAACCGGCAAGAGTGTCCGCTATCGGACACTCTATAACCATAACCGGACAACGCCAAAGGCCGAATGAGCGGCGCTCGAGGTAAGAGACTCCTTCCCGGCAGGTTGCGAGAGGGTTCGAGATGCAACAGGTCGAGAACGGTAGGTACGATATCGATGGCCCGAACCCGAGGCCAACGTCGGACTTCAGATACCAAAGGCCCCCAGGTCCCGCATATCGCCAGCAGGTCTCGCCGGGTGGGGAGGAAAATATGGTTCCCTTCGGGAGGGATCTCGGTGACCAGCTCATCCCTTTCGGTAGACGATGAAAAGTAGTAGCCGGGAATGAGATCCAGAAACAAATCGCCGGTAGTCGTCCCTCCGGGCTGAAGAAGTCCGTTGGTGGAAGAGTAAAAGAAATCCTTTACCACCCGCTTCCCCGTCGCGGGATCTTCGACCAAATCGAGTATCTTCTGCACCTCTTTCAGCACCGAGGGCTTTTCCTCCACGGGAACGATGCCACCTTTCCGGTCCAGGGTGTTGACCGCCACGCTCGCATCCGACAGAGGCAGCAGCAACGCGCGAGTGCGGCTCAAGTCAATACTCCGCTCAGGAGTCAATCCCAGCAATCCGGCCCGCTCCAACGCGATATTCACGTTCAACAGGCGGCTCGTCCCCGCCATGCCGTGATCGCTCACCAGCAGGATCTGGGCGCCGTCTTGCGCCGCGTAGTCCATCAACCAACCAAGAAAACGGTCCTGAGTTTCGAATGCTCGGGTCATTTTGGGCCAAAGCTTGGCCGCCAGTGTCTCCTCGTACCCAGGGGTTGCCGGATCCAGGTAACCGGCAAAGGCATGTGCCACCTCATCGAGAACCGGAGAGCACAACACCAGGAGCCGGTAGTCGCCCCGTTTCAAGACGTGCTCCGCCTGCTTGCTTATCTGCTCGGTTAAATGGTCCACCGTCTCCAAAAAGCGGTCCTCGGCCTCGCCGGCGCCGCCCTCGGGCAAGCGGGCGCCCAAATCCCCGGTTCGGTAAAGCGAGCTCCCACCGTTTCCGGCAAAGGTTTCGAGGCTTAGCTCGCCCGCTCCCGGGAAATCCTCCGAAGTGGTAACGACGGCTTGAGCCGAGGTTCGGTAGATCAAAAAATGGGAAGCGATCGGATCCAGCTCGAACAACCGAAAAGAAAACCACAAGGTCTCATCTTGTAATGTTGTGCTAACCGGAATCGAAAAAGCGGCTTTCTCCCCCGGTTTGACACGCGCTTCAAACGCCGTCGCTTGCTTGTCCCTCGCGATTCCCAGGGTGTCACAGCCTTTGGCGGGATCAATGGGATCATCAAAGAGCACCGCCCAAAATGGATCTTCGCCCACATCGAATCCGAACTCCCTGGCCTCGGCGCCACGGGCTTCCGGTATGGCCCAACCCCAAGCGGGCGCGGTCGGCGTCTTCTGTTCGGAAAAGACTTGCCCGGGCAGGTTGATCTGGGTGTAGCCATAGAGCATTTGGAGCTTCTCCCGAGCGGTCGAAGCCAGTTGGTCCAAATGCTTTTCAAAGGGATAAGCCTGAGTGGCGTGGAACACATAGGTCATCAGCCCGGCGCGGGCGGTGGTAACCCAAAGGGGTTCCGCCTTCAGGCCATTCGAAAAATAGCCGGAGCGGCCTTCCAGCAAGCTATGCTCGGACGCCGGTTCCAGCAGTATGGAGTTTCCGGTGATCCCGTTGGTGTGACCATAAGTGCCGGTCCACAACATGGCATGGGCCGCCGCGGTTTTGGTCGGGAAGCTGGTGATCATTCCGTCGGACCAATTCCCTTCCCGCACCAGGCGCTGCAAGTTTGGGAGCTTCCCCTCCGCGAGGAGCCGAGAGGCCATCCAGTAAGCGGCTCCGTCCCAAGAGACGAGAATGACCCTCGATGGCGTCTCGGCACGAGGCGCTGCCAGGCCGACCGAAAGAAAAATCACAGAGATGGCCAAAAAGCTGCGAGTACGCACCAAGGGATTTTAGCCACGACGGGGAATAAGTCAATATAATAGGTCCATGGATTGCCCAGATTGTAACCAGCCCGCAATGGACAGAACCTATCCTTGGTAGATAAATATGAGTGAGCTTTACTTTAAACAACTGCTGGCCGGCCGGGACTTTGCCGTGACGCATACCGTGGCCGGTCAAATGGTCAACTTCTGCTACCTCATCGGAGACCGCTCTAGCAAACAAGCGCTTGTGGTCGACCCGGCCTGGGACGTTGGTGGCCTGCTCGATATTGCTGAGAAGGACGACATGGAGGTTGTGGGTGCCCTCGCAACCCACTATCACCCCGATCACATCGGAGGAGATTTGTTCGGGATGACCGTGGAAGGGATTTCTCGACTGCTCGAGCTGAAAGGCATGAAAGTCCACATTCACAAGGAAGAGGCGGACGGGGTCAAGCGTTTAACCGGAGCTTCGGACTCCGACCTCATCACCCACGAAGGCGGTGACAAGTTCAGCGTGGGCGAGGTGGAGATCGAGTTCCTCCACACTCCGGGTCACACGCCGGGAAGTCAGTGCTTTCTGGTTCAGAACCGACTAGTTGCCGGAGACACGCTCTTCGTTCAAGGATGCGGGAGGGTGGATCTTCCCGGAAGCGATCCTGAGGAGATGTACCACACACTCACCCAACGTTTAGCAAAACTGCCCGATGATGTGCTGCTCTATCCCGGCCACGATTACGGGGATCGTCCAACATCCACCCTGAAAGAAGAGCGGCAAAGCAATTACTCCCTCAAAGTTCCAACCCTGGAAGACTGGTTGAGACTCATGGGTCGGTAGCACCAACACCCCCGTTCATTACACTAAAAGGTGTAGCTACGGTTCGTTGCCTTACAAAGCGAAAGACAAGAGCCACTTTTGCACAACATCCGTGGGGGCATGTTAACAAATGGATAACTCTTCAGTTGTACTGAATTAATTCGTGGTAAAATGAAGCCAATGCCGAAAAAATGGGCCTATTTTGCCCAAAAGGCCGAAACATCTACTGCTGAAGATCTGTGCAAAGTGCTACTTAATATGGACAATCGCGGGTTGGAAGGTACTCCTCGACAGCTTTTCCACAGCTATTTGCACAAAATCTGTTAGTAGAATTGCAGAGCCTTCCCGCGGAAAAAATGCAGTTGGGCTAACCCTTGCGATAGGTTGTCTTTGCAGCCCACACGCTCCTTCTACTGCTTCATGGCACCGATCATGGCCACCGGCTCGCCTTTACTAATGGGAGGAGTGGCCACGATGTAGAGCACTTCGCCGGCAAAAGGCGCCCGGATCTCTCCGAGCTTGTCGCCAAAGAAATTGGTGACCGTGGCGAGTAGGGTTCCGCGAGCCACCGTGCGGCCGCGCGTAACATGAGGATACAAGATACCCGTGGCCGGAGAAGTCAGCACCTCTGTTGGCTCGAGAAAAATGGGATTCTCCACCGGCCGTGGCTCGCCGGCGAGCATTTCGAAATGCCGCATCAGGCTCTTGACCCCCCGGAGGATTCTCTCGATGGATTCACCCTCCGTCGTTCCCAAGTAGCCCGATTCCACTGTAATGGCTGGCTTGCCACGGGTAATTCCAGTCGTAGAACAGTAGATCGATTTCTGAGGGTCGGTAGGTCGACCTCTATCCACCACGATGTGGTCCATCCCGAAGGCCAAAGCGATTTCTCGAATCGCCTCATCCATCTCCTCGTTGCCGGTGACCGGCATATAGACGTAAGGCCGCAAGTCCTCGTTTCCATCCCCGCAGTGCAGGTCCAACAGGTAATCGCACTTCTCGATGACTTCGGTCGTGATGGCATAGGTGATCCGCTCCGATGTCGTGCCATCTTTTTTGCCGGGGTAAGCCCGGTTCAAGTTCATTCGGTCAATGGGACTGTAATAAATGGTGCGTCCGAGAAAAGAAGGCATGTTGGCCACATGCACCATAATGACCGTTCCCGTCAGCTCCTTCGGGTCGAGCGTGGCGCGAAGTCGCTGCAGAGCCAAAATGGGCGGGTATTCGTAGCCGTGGTTGCCAGCCACAAGCGCTAAGACCGGTCCCTGTTTGGCCCCATGGATGACGGTAATGGGAAGCTCGGTCCCCGGATCCGCCGCTTCCGGAATTTGAATCACACCGGATGCCGTCTCCCCCGGCTGTGCGGTGATGGGTCCCACGGTGAAGGGAGACGTTTGGGCCTGGGCTGAAAAAGGAGCAGCCAAAGCCACTGCGATTAAAATGGCAGAGATTCGCGGCATCATCGTTTACCTCTCTTTCGTGGTCGAGCACGGGAGCGGGCCCGCCTACGGCTCCGCCACCCTGACTTGGCAACATACGACAATCTCCCGTCGGACTCAACGTGGAACTCATTCGACTCACCGAGTTAGACTGAGAACATGATTCCCAAGCTCAAGGGACCCGGCCTGGAATGGTTACAACGCAACTTGCCTCGTATCCCGCTGCTGGTGAACCTCGTCTGGGGGCTTTTTCGCGACCCCAGGGTTTCTTTTTCCCTCAAAGCAGGCCTACTCGGGGTTCTGGCCTACGTTGCAAGCCCCATTGACCTGATACCCAACTTCATACCCGTCTTCGGCCTTGTCGATGATCTGCTCATTCTCATTGCCGCCATCGAGATGTTCGTTCGCATAGCTCCCCCGGAAGTGGTCGAGGAGGTCGAAGAGCGCTATCAACGTGGCCACAGTCCCCTCCGGGCCGATCTGGAGATGGCCGAGAAACACATGGGGCGGTTGTGGTCATGGGCAACCGGCAAAGTTCGAAGCTACAGCCAAAAGTACGGCGACCGGGTCAAAGACCGTGCCTATGTTCGTGACCTGCAAGTTAGAAGCACAACCAAGCGTTGATTGCCCGTCCCCGGGCTCGATGAAGGGCTTCCGGCCGTCCGACCGTCTTACCATTCTGTGCTAGGATGATACGAATTCGATAGCATCGAGTGGGTGGTTATGTTCAAGTCTGAAACAGTTACCGACGGTGTTCGCGTGAAAGTCGTCTCCCAGTATTCCGCGGAGCACTCACATCCTCACCTGAACCGATGGTTCTTTCTCTACACGGTTCAAATCACCAACGAGAGCTCTCGAACGGTCCAGCTCGTCTCCCGCCACTGGATCATCCTGGATGCGGACGGACACCGAGAAGATGTGCGCGGGCCGGGTGTGGTGGGACAACAGCCTTCCCTCCCTCCGGGCCAGTCCTTTCAATACACATCGGGCTGCCCCCTGGCGACGCCGTTCGGCTCCATGGAGGGGACGTACCATATGGTGGCCGAAGACGGCCAGAAGTTCGATGCCAAGATCGCTCCTTTTACGCTCAGCGAGCCCATCACGGTCAATTGACATCCAAGCCTGAGGCCCCATTCCGACTGCGCGTAACACGAAAGTATCGATATGGCAGCTAAAAAGAAGATCTACCTCACGGCTCGGAACGCGGACAAGCACTTCCTTTATCAAGAAAGTGTTCAAGCCCCCGAGACCGATGCCCGTTTTCTGGCACGCTACTACAAGAAGCTCAACGATCGTCCGGCCCGCACCTTTCGGGAGGATTTTTGCGGCACCTTCATTCTCTGCTGTGAATTCGTCAAGTTGCATCGCCAAAATCAGGCGATTGGCGTCGATTTGGACGAACCGACCCTCAGGTGGGGCCGCGCTCACAACCAGAGTGAGCTGGGAAGCGACCAGCAACAACGCGTGCTCTTGATTCAAGACGACGTGCTCAACGTACGAATTCCAAAGGTGGACATCATCGCCGCCATGAACTTCAGTTACGCCGTTTTCAAGACGCGAAAGGAGTTCGGAAAATACATCCGCAACGCCTATCGATCACTCAAGAAGGACGGCATATTTATCATGGACGCCTGGGGAGGAAGCCAGGCACAGGTCCTGATGACTGAGAGAAAACGCCTGAAAGGATTCAACTACGTCTGGGATCAAGCTGATTTCGACCCGGTGAGCCACCATAGCCTCTGCAAGATCCATTTCGAGTTCCGGGACGGCTCCGTCATGAAAAATGCTTTCATCTACGACTGGCGATTATGGACCCTGCCGGAAATGCAGGAGCTCATGAACGAGGTCGGTTTTCGTGACGTCCACGTACTCTGGGAAGGCACCGATCGCAAGTCCGGGACTGGAAACGGTGTTTTCCGCCGCGTCAACCGCGGCGGTGACGAGGAAGCTTGGATCGCTTATGTGATCGGGACCAAATGACCGACCGGAACGGCTAACCAACAGGCATCGAACCACGATTCATGGCACTGAATCAAGGCTTCACTTACCGTGAAAAGCTGGGGGGCGAGGCGGCCGGCCTCACCGTGCTCGAGTACTTGAGCCGGCAGTATAGCCACTCCTCGGCAACGGAGTGGCGTTGTCGAATCGGCGACGGTCGGGTTTGTGTCAACGGCGCTCCCGTCGATACCTCGAATCTCCTTCGGCCGGGACAAACCTTGACCTGGCATCGACCGCCTTGGCGAGAACCCTATGCCCCTACGTGCTACGCGGTCCTTTATGAGGATCGACACCTTCTTGGCGTCGGCAAGCCTCGAGGCCTTCCTTCACTTCCCGGAGGAGGCTTCCTGGAAAAAACCTTGCTCTTTCTGGTGCGGAGACGCTATCCGGAAGCCAGCCCCCTCCACCGTTTAGGGCGAGGTACGTCGGGCATCATGCTCTTCGCCCGCACCGGCCTGGCACGTACGGAATTGACGACGGCGTGGCAAAATACCGAAGTCATCCGCTTCTACCGCGCCCTGGTCCAAGGTACTCCGGAGCAAAGTGCGTTCACCGTAGACGAGCCCATTGGCCCGGTACCGCATCCCCTCCTCGGTAGAGTGCACGCTCTCACCGAGAGTGGGAAGCCGGCTCGGAGCCACGTCCGGGTGATCGAGACGAGGGAAAACATGACCCTAGTGCAGGTGCAGATCGTGACCGGCAGGCCACATCAGATACGAATTCACCTGGCGGCCGCCGGTCTCCCCCTCGTGGGAGATCGGCTCTACCCTCCCGGTGGAGTCCCCCATGAAGATACGAACGTGCTTCCTGGAGACCTCGGCTACTGGCTGCACGCGAGCGAGCTCCGTTTCCGCCATCCCGACTCCGGAGCCACAGTGGCTCTGGAATGCACACCGCCGCCCATGCTTCAGGTGAGTAGACATGAATAAAACCGCCGCCGCCCTCATCATAGGAACGAGCTTCTCACCGGGAAAACTCAGGAATCGAACCTCCTTGGACTCGCCCGCATGCTTCGTTCGCTGGGGATCGTACTCAGCCGTGTGGTCCTGGTGCTCGACGACAAGACAACCATTGCCAAGGAAGTATCCGAGCTGGCTGGGTCCCACGACTACCTCTTTACCAGCGGCGGCGTAGGACCCACACACGACGATGTCACCCAGGACGGGATCGCCGCCGCGTTCGGGATTCCAATCGTCACCGATCCCACCCTCGAAAAGATGGTTCGCGACTACTACAAGGGGGACGTCAACGAGGGAAAGCTTCGCCTGGCCCGGGTGCCGGAAGGGGCGCGGCTGGTTTATGCAACGAGCTCACCCTGGCCGGTGACGGTCTTGAAGAATGTGTGGATCATCCCCGGCATCCCCGAAATCTTTCGCATGAAACTTCCCATCCTCCAGGAGCACCTCGGAACCGGCACACCTTTTCTCACTCGATCCGTTTTCGTAAAAATGGAAGAGCCCGATCTCAAGACCATACTGGATGAACTGGTTCAAGACCATCCCGCGGTGGAAGTCGGCTCCTACCCTGCCTGGAACAACCCGAAATACCACACGAAGATCACTTTCGACGGCAAGGATCAGGAAGCCATCGATCGCGCCGTCCAGGAGTTTTTGGGTCACCTTCCGGAAAACGAGCCCCAGTGGATGGAGTAAGCTGTCCGCCGGACCAGTCATTCGGGTTTGCTTTCTGCAAGCCGGCGAGGTAAAGCATCACGAGTGGATTCACCATGAATGTATCCCTGCAACACACCGGCGTTCGACACTGGTCCCGTGCGGTGCAGCGCGTCCAGTGGGTCATCGTGGCCGGTCTGGCCGTGCTGGCAGCCTGGCCGGGAGTCTCCGTCGCCGCCGAGGAAGAGTCCTCTCTGGGGGAGGAAAAAACGCTGGCCATGCGCCAGTCGCTCCTCGGCCCCTGGAAAGCAATGGTGGGCCAGGAGCAACTGAGCTATCTGCAGGGCACCAACCTGGTGTTGTCGGGCGGCGACCTGAAACAACTGTTGACCTTCCCCCGCTATTCCTTTAATAAATAGCCACATTGGATTATCATACAAGATCTAATACTACATACTAAGTTTATTTGCTTGACAAACACTAAGAAAATGGCATATTATCCCCTTAGTTAGCAGTCGCCCAAGGTGAGTGCTAATCCAAAGAAATTGAAGCTCAAGTAATGCCCATAGCCCATTGGAACCCCGTTCGAGAGGTACTGGCTCTTCAAGAGAGGATGAATCAACCGGATCACCATCAAAGGCGAGCGCCGATTGAAAGAAACCGTTAGCCAGAAGCAGTTCCATCGAGCGGAACGCGCTTTCGGGCCGTTTTCAAGGACCTTTTCAAAGGAAGGTGCCGTCGGCACCGTTCCCTAATCTATTAAGGTAAAAGGAGGACAGGAAAGAAAATGAAGATTAAGCCAATCAAGGACAATATCGTCGTCAAGAGGATCGAAGAGAAAGAGAAGAAAGTCGGGACGATTATCATTCCCGACTCCGCCAAGGAAAAACCCATGACCGCCAAAGTCATCGCGGTCGGCTCCGGAAAGGTGCTCAATGATGGGAAGAAGCTCCCTCTCGAAGTGAAAGTGGGAGATAAAGTCTTAATCGGCAAGTACTCGGGCTCCGAAATCAAGTTGGATAACACCGACTACCTCATACTCAAAGAGGACGAGGTTTTAGGGATCATCGAGTAACGAACCACGGGTCGGCGGCGAAGACGGCCAATTCAAACACTAGAATTTAGAGAGGTTAATTAGAACAATGGCGAAACAGATTATTTATCATGAGGAAGCCCGACAAGCGATCTTGCGGGGCGTGAACAGCCTGGCCGGAGCAGTGCGCATCACCCTGGGCCCTAAGGGGCGCAATGTCGTGCTGGAGAAGAAGTTCGGCTCACCGGTCGTGACCAAGGACGGGGTGACGGTGGCCAAGGAAATCGAGCTGCCCG
>PVMS01157772.1_pt1 | contig 13452 bp, 10 predicted proteins | sample 1853461 | NCBI WGS metagenome assembly PVMS01 (sample SAMN08582032, study PRJNA380276) | Marine sediment metagenome, whole genome shotgun sequencing project. | isolation source: ocean sediment barecode stripped | collected 2017 | reverse complement strand
GGTGTCGCCGCCCGGCAGGAGCTCTTTTCCGAGAACCGGATCGCCAGCGGCATCGAACACGAACGCAAAGTCATAGTTAGCCCCGAGCTCGGCAGCCTCTCCACCTGCAGCGACGTCCAAGTCGAACTCCACGACGACCATCGCCTTCGCGGGATCGATGGTCTGCATCAGGGCTTCGGCGACGCCGTCAACCAAAGCGTCCGGGACCACTTCGGCGTCGGCCGTGTCTACACCCGCCGCAGGCACATCGCCGACCGCAAGCTCACCCCAGGCATCGTCCGCGGTCGTCAAGAACGTGGCGATCCCGACCGGAGCCTCTATCGAAAACGAGCCATCCGCGCCACTCATCGTCGTCGTCGTCGTTCCAACGACCGACACGGTCGCTCCTGCGAGCGGCGTCGAGGGACCGTCCAACGAGGCGCTGGACACAGTCCCGCTCACGGTCGCCGTGCCGCTGCCTCCGGATCCGCCGCTACCACCGCCGCCGCTGTCTCCCGAATCACCGCAGCCAACGAGGCCGAAGGTCAAACCAATGCTCAAAATCAACCAAGCGTTTTTACGCATATGTCCCCCTGTAAGCGGGACAGCGTAGCGACCCCGGCCAGGCATTGCAAAATTGGCGGCCGCCTCGCCCTTTCTCGTGGCGCTAGCGAGAATCCGGTGCGTCCGACACGAAGATGTCCCCGCCGGCTTCCCGCACGTATAGCTGTTGGAGCGCCATCCCCTCGCACGGCCCGTCTACGCAATAGCCGTCGTGTAGACGGTACGTCGCCCCATGCGTTCCGCAGACCAGGTGCATGCCATCCTCGCTCAGCAACTCGCCCGTCCCGCCGTCGAGCGGCACCGGAAGATGCCGGCATAGATTGCGATATGCCACGATGGCGCCGCTCTCGTCGCGAAGCAGCATCGCCATGATCGGAAGACCGTCGTCGTCGTGGCCGAGTCGCGCCGTACGCACGACTCCCTCCCGCATCTCTTCCTCACGGCAGACCCACACCTCCACCGCCGTCAATCCCTCCCAGGCTGAGCATAGGTCCCGCGCGCGGGCACCGAGACGAGATCTCGCCCCGGCAGCCACAGGCCTGTCAGCCAGCCGCCGTATACACAGCCTGTATCGAGGCCCACCGCATGAGGCCGGAGTTGAAGCCCGCGCACCGCGTCGTGCCCGAACACCACAAGCCGGGGCCCGGGCCAGCGCGCAGCCCAGGGGGTGCCTTCTTCGTAGCTACTCGACGCGGTCCCATCGTCGAGAATGCTGCGCATGTTCATCAAGTCGTAGGGGTCCTGATCTTCCAGGGGGAGATCCGGCAACAGCCCCGCATGCACGATCAGGGCGTCATGTTCAGGAAGCTCGATCCACAGCGGGAGCTCGGCAAGCCACAGCCAATCCTCCTCTTCGAGCTGGTCAGCGACCTGTCGGTGGGCGGGCTTGAGCTCGGGAAGGTCGTCGCCAGCGCACTTTGCGTCCCACCACTTCAGGCAATGCTGGTCGTGGTTGCCGCGCGCCGCAAGCCCTTCCAACTCCCTCACGAGCCGAACAACCCCTAGTGAATCTGGACCTTTGGCCACCAAATCTCCGACCAGAACGAGCTGATCATCCTCATCCCAGCCCGACTCGCCCAGCAGGTCCTCGAGCTCCTCGCAGCAGCCGTGGACGTCTCCCACGATGAGGGTACGGCGGGTCATATCCAGATCTTGGGCGCGTGCCGCAGAGAATCCAAGTTCGTGAGGCTCTCGACGCGTTGACACTGGGCGCAAAGCGGCAATACAGGCGTCTCCATGATCAAAGAAGGCCACAAGGCCCCCGCGTTCAATCTGCCCTCATCCACGGGCGGCAAGCTGGCCCTCAAAGACCTCGCCGGCAAGTTCGTCATCGTCTATTTCTACCCGAGGGACAACACACCGGGCTGCACGACCGAGGCCAATGACTTCAACCAAGCGCTGCGCAAAATCAAGGCACGCGACGCTGTAGTCATCGGCGTCAGCAAGGATTCGATCGAGTCGCATTGTAAGTTTGCTGACAAGTACAAGCTGAAGTTCACGCTGCTCAGCGACCCTGACGGGAAGATGCTCGAGAAGTACGACGCCTGGGGTGAGAAGAACTTGTACGGCAAGAAGTCGATGGGGATCATCCGCTCGACGGTGCTGATCGGACCCGACGGGAAGGTCATCAAGCACTTCCCAAAGGTGAAGGTGAAGGGGCACGTCGAAGCGGTGATCGAAGCCCTCAACGAAGCCCGTAGCGATTGACACTGGGGAGCCTACCAGCGCATGGTTCCACAGCGATGAGCGAGCCCAGCCCCATGCCGATGCCCGAGGCCCCGGAGGCTCTGGACCCAAACTTCCGGATCGAGCTGCCCAACTTCGAAGGGCCGCTAGACCTGCTCTTGCATCTGATCCGCAAACACGAGCTCGACATCCTCGACCTGCCGATCTCCTTCATCACCGGTAAGTACCTGGAATACCTCGGATTGATGGAAAATCTCAACCTCGACGTTGCCGCGGAATACCTCGTGATGGCAGCGACGCTGGCCCACATCAAGAGCAAGATGCTCCTGCCGCGCCCGCCCGAAGACCAGGACGACGACGAGATTGACGAGCTCGACCCCCGCGCCGAGCTGATTCGGCGTTTGCTGGAGTACCAGAAGTACAAGACGGTCGCGGCAGATCTGAGCGCGCGCGCGATCGCGGGACGAGACGTGTTCTCGCGCGGCACCCCTCCGCCCGCCGCCGATGGGCCGGCGCCATTGGCACAGGTGAGCGTCTTCAAGCTGCTCGATGCGCTCAAGAGGATTGCGGAGCGCGTCAACGCGACCATCTCGCTCGAAGTCGATGCGGAACGGATGTCGATTCAGGAACGCATCGGCGGCCTAGTCGAGTTGCTTCGCGAGCGCCGCCGATGCCGCTTCGACGAGCTCTTCGAAGACGTCAGCACCTCGTACGATCTCGTGGTGACGTTCCTCGCGTTGCTCGAGATGGCGAAAATGAGGTTGGCGAGCATCTATCAGACGGACCACGAGGAGCCCATCTATCTCGAGTACGCGCTGCTCGACGCGACGGGTGAGCCGGTCGTGCCAGCCGACGTGCAACAGCCAACGAGCGATGTGGTAGACCCGGAAATCGACCTCGGCGAGGCGATCGAGACCGGCGAGGAGCGAAGAGAATCCGTGGTCGTGCCAGCCGGCACCTTCGGTGCGTACGCTTGGAATGAGGACGAACGAGAACCATGACCCAAACGGACGTCCAAACCGACAACGGCGCCCCGGACAACGGGGCTCAGGCGCCAATCGCGCCCGGCGCTGAGACGCTCAAGAACGTCGTCGAGAGCCTGATCTTCGTCTCGGACCATCCCGTGACGCCAAAGAAGCTCGCCCGGGCAGCGCGGGCCACCATCGCCGAGGTGCAACCCCTACTCGACGAGCTCGTCGCCGACTATCAACACCGCGGTGTGCACCTTTACTACGTCGCAGGCGGGTATCAGTTCCGTTCCGCACGTGAGAGCGCGGATTTCGTCAAGACGCTCGTCGCACCAAAGCCCATTCGCCTCACGCGGGCCCAGCTCGAAACGCTCGCCATCGTCGCGTACCGCCAACCGCTCACGCGGCCCGAGGTCGATGACGTGCGCGGCGTCGACTCCGGCTCCTCGCTCAAGATGCTGGCCGAGCGCAGTCTGGTGAAGATCCTCGGGCGCAAGGACGAGCCCGGAAGGCCTTTGGTGTACGGAACGACACCCGGGTTCTTGGAATTCTTCGGCCTGAGCAGCTTGAAAGACCTCCCGACACTTCAAGAGTTCAGCGACCTCACCGACGAGCACAAGGCCCTGTTCGAAGAGAAAATCGGGGAGTCGGTCGACATCGCATCCGCAGAGCTCGCCGCCGCAGACGCCCTCGAACAGGCGGAGGAGGAGCTCCTTGCGGAGGAAGAAGCCGCGATTGCGGCAGCGGAAGCCGTGGCCGCCGGCGAGGATGAAGACAACGACGACCTCGACGAGGATGACGAGGACGACGAATGACCTTCCAAGAGCTCATTCTCGCGCTCGAACGCTTCTGGGCGGAGCGCGGTTGCCTAATCGTCCAGCCGTACAACTCCGAGGTCGGCGCGGGCACCTTCAACCCACACACGTTCTTGCGGTCCATCGGCCCCGAGCCGTGGAACGTAGCGTATGTTGAGCCGAGTCGCCGCCCGACCGACGGTCGCTACGGTGAAAACCCAAACCGGCTGCAACAGTTCCACCAGTATCAGGTCATCCTCAAGCCGTCGCCGCTCGACATCCAGGAACTCTACCTGGAATCGCTGCGCTCCCTCGGCACCGATCCGAGCCACCACGACATCCGCTTCATCGAGGACGACTGGGAGTCACCGACCTTGGGCGCATGGGGCCTCGGATGGCAGGTGTGGCTCGATGGGCTCGAAATCAGCCAGTTCACGTACTTCCAGCAGTGTGGCGGCATGGACTGCAAACCGATCAGCGGCGAGTTGACCTACGGGCTCGAGCGCATCGCCATGTACCTGCAAGACGTCGACGACGTGTACGAGCTGCAATGGGCGCCTGGCATCCGATACGGCGACCTCTACAAGCGCGCCGAGTGGGAGTGGAGCACTTATAATTTCGAGCAGGCGGACGTCGACCTTCAGAAGAACCTCTTCGAGCAGTATGAGAAGCAGGTCGCCGTCTTGCTGGGCCTAGGCGACAAGAAGGGGAAGGGTGGCGCCCTCCAATTCGACCGCAAGCCCCTCGAAAGGCTGGCGCTTCCCGCCTACGACGCGGTCATCAAGTGCAGCCACTATTTCAACGTTCTCGATGCCCGCGGCGCGATCAGCGTGACGGAGCGGCAGCGCTACGTTGGCCGCGTGAGGCTCATCGCGCGGGCAGTCGCAGAGTCTTGGTACGCGCAACGCGAGGCCCTGGGCTTCCCGCTGCTCGACACCGCCGCTGCGGCTCAATAGCGAGTTGGGGGCCTCGCCCCATTGCGCCTCTGGATCCGGTCTGGTAGCAACGCCTCTCCATGTCATCCGAGTTTTTGCTGGAAATCGGGACCGAGGAGCTGCCTGCGTCGTTCGTGACCCATGCGCTGCGCTCGTTGAAGGCGAGCGCGGTCGAGCTGCTAGGCCAGGCCCGGCTCGGTACCGACTCGCTCGAATTGCACACGATGGGAACGCCCCGACGGCTCGCGCTACGTCTTCGAGGGCTCGCGTCGAGTCAGCCCGATCGCGACGAGACGGTCATGGGCCCGCCGTGGAGTGCAGCGTTCGACACGGACGGCTCCGCCAAGAAGGCTGCAACCGGGTTCGCCAAAAAGCACGGCGTCGCTGTCGGAGACCTCCACGAGCAGACGACCGACAAGGGTGACTACGTGAGCGTCCAGGTCCACGAGACGGGCCGGGCGACGGGAGCGGTGCTGGCAGAGGTCCTCCCGCAGCTCTGTCAGCGCATCACGTTCCCCAAGTCCATGCGGTGGGGGGCCGGCGAGATCTCCTTCGGCCGGCCGATCCACTGGATCGTGTCGTTGCTCGACGGCGACGTGATTGAATTCGAGTTCGCAGGCGTGCAGGCAGGCCGCATGACGCGAGGCCATCGCTTCCTCGCCCCGGAGAGCTTCGACCTCGACGAGGCCAGCAACTACGAAGATGCTCTCGAACGGGCGCACGTTCTCGTCGACTTGAAGCGTCGCAAGGATCGCATGATGGAGGGGCTGCTGACCGCGGCAAAGTCGCTGGGCGGTGTCCTCGAGGCAGACGCTTTCCTTGCAGACGAGTGCGTCTCGCTCGTCGAAGAGCCGTTCACCGTGCCCGGAAGCTTCGACGAAGCCTTTCTCGAGCTCCCAGAGAGGGTCGTCGTCTCGGTGATGCGGGACCACCAGCGCTATTTCGCAGTGCGCGCATCCGAGGGCGGCGCGCTGCTTCCCTCGTATCTCAACGTGGTCAACACCGCTCAGGATCCGGAGACGATCGCGAAAGGAAACGACCGGGTCCTTCGCGCGCGTTTGGCCGATGCGCGGTTCTTCGTCGAAGAGGATCGCAAGGCCCCGCTAGCCGACCGGCTCAAGAAGCTAGAGTCGGTGGTGTTTCAGTCGAAGCTCGGCACGATGGGCGCGAAGGTCCGGCGGCTGGAAACCAATGCACACTCGCTCGCCGAGCAATTAGGAGCCGACACCGCTGCGTGCGTCGACGCGGCGCGCTTGTGCAAGGCCGACCTCGAGACGCTCATCGTCTTCGAGTTCCCCGAGCTCCAGGGCGAAATGGGCCGTTGGTATGCGTTGCGCGAAGGCATCGACCCGGTCATCGCCGACGCGATTCGTGATCACTACCGGCCGCAGGGCGCGGACGACGTCGTGCCCGACCAGCTCGTCGGTGCCGTCGTCGCGGTCGCCGACCGAATCGACACATTGGTGGGCTGCTTTGGCATCGGCTTGGTCCCGAGCGGTTCGGCCGACCCGTTTGCGCTTCGCCGCGCGGCCCTCGGCATCATTCGCATCGCGCTCGAAGGGCCGATCGACGTCGACCTGCAAGCGCTCATCAACCAGGCGTACCGTGCATACGCGGGCGACGCCGAGCTCGCGCCAGCCGACCAAGTCCGCGCGTCACTCGACGACTTCTTCCGCGCCCGCATTCGGGCAATGCTCAAGGACCCATACGGCGGTGACGTCGTCGATGCGTGCCTCGGCGCTTGGGGCGGGGCCTCGTTGCGCGATCTGCGGACCCGCATCGAAGCCGTGTCCGAGCTCGGTTCTGCTCCCGAGTTCGAAGCCCTCGCGATCGCGTTCAAGCGGGCGTTCAACATCACGAAGGAGAGCGCGCGAGGCCCAATCGACCCGGCTCTTCTCGAGGCTGGAGCGGAGAGTGCGCTGGCCGAGCGGTTCGGCACCGTGCGCGACCAGATCCGCGAAGCCACTGGCGAGCGCCGCTACGCCGATGCGCTGAAGCTCGTCGCCAAGGAGCTCGGCGGACCGATCGATCGCTTCTTCGACGAGGTGTTCGTCATGGTCGACGACGCCCGCGTCAGGGAGAATCGCCTGCGTTTGCTCGGAGAAATCGCAGACACGGTCAACGCTATTGCGCACTTCCACCAGCTCGGGACAAAGTTGCAACGCCGTGACCCTCCTGTATCCGCTTGACGCAGAGCTAGACTCGGACCTCCGCCTGGAACTCCTCGGAACGAAGGCGGCCGGCCTCAACGAGATGACCGTTCTCGGAATTCCGGTGCCGCCGGGGTTCACGATTACGACCGAGGTCGGCGGACGGTACCGACAGAGCGGCACGTGGACGGACGGCCTCGAGGCGGCGGTCGAGCAGGCGCTGCGTTCCGTCGAGGAGCGCCTCGGCAGAGGCTTCGGGGATACGGGTAATCCGCTGCTCCTTGCGATCCGCTCGGGCGCGCGGGTCTCGATGCCCGGGATGATGGACACGCTCCTCAACGTCGGCCTCAGCGAACGCTCGCTCGGCGGCCTTGCCGCGCAACACGGGGACCAACGCTTTGCTCTCGATGCCTATCGCCGCCTGCTCCAGATGTATGGGACGGTGGTGCGCGGTATCGGAGGAGACCGCTTCCAGTATCTTCTCAGCGACCTCAAGACCGATCTTGGGCGCCCGCGAATGCTCGACTCCGAGCTTCCGGCGACCGCGCTAGAGGATCTCGTTGCATCGTATCTGGCGCTCATTCAAGAAGCGTCAGGCGCCCCGTTTCCACAGGACGTCGACACTCAACTCTGGGATGCCATCGGTGCCGTCTTTTCATCTTGGAACAACTCGCGCGCGGTTCGATACCGGCGCATGCAAGGGATTGACGACGGCATCGGCGCCGCATGCACCGTGCAAGCCATGGTCTTCGGAAACGCGGGCCCACGAAGCGGCTCTGGCGTGGCCTTCACGCGCAACCCGTCGAACGGAGACAAACAGCTCTACGGCGAGTTCCTGCCCAACGCCCAGGGCGAAGATGTCGTTGCGGGGATTCGCACCCCCGTAGCGCTCACGACGGGAGCGGCGGCGCCCGGCAAGGAGGCGTTGACCCTCGAAGCATCCCTGCCAGAAGCCTTCGAGGCGATCTCCAGATACTGCGCGGCTCTGGAAAGCCACTTCGGCGACATGCAGGACATCGAGTTCACCATCGAAGATGGCCGCCCGTACTTGCTTCAGACGCGTGCGGCGAAGCGGACGGCGCGCGCAGCGGTCCGCGTAGCAGTCGACATGGTGAGCGAAGGCGTTCTCTCCAAAGAAGATGCCTTGCTCCGGGTCGACGCGCGCTCGCTCGAGCAACTGCTTCAAGCGCGGCTTCCCGCTCAAACCGAGCTCGCCGCCCAAGGGGTGGAACCGCTCGCCGTCGGCTTGCCTGCAAGCCCGGGGGCTGCGTCTGGCCGAATCGTCTTCGACGCGGACGATGCGGTGCGCTGGGTTGCCGAGGGCCAGGAGGTGATCCTAGTGCGACAGGAAACCAGTGCGGAGGACATCCACGGAATGAAGGCCGCCAAGGGCGTCGTAACGGCGGCGGGCGGCATGACATCCCACGCCGCGGTCGTCGCGCGCGGACTCGGCAAGTGCTGCGTGGTGGGTTGTGGTGGGCTCCGAATTGACCTCCTGGAGCGGACCGTGCGCCGCGGCGACTCGCCATCCTCCGAGCCTCTGCGTGAGGGCGACCTGCTCACCCTCGACGGATCAACCGGCAGGGTCTACGCGGGCGCACTCGACGTGATTGCATCTGCAACGATCGATGAGCTTCGGGACCTGATGGCATGGGCCGACGGGATTCGCCGCATGCGGGTCTACGCGGAAGCAGATACGCCACACGCGGCACGCGCGGCCTTGAGCTACGGGGCGGAAGGCGTGGGGCTCTGCCGGACCGAGCGGATGTTCTTTGCGCACGATCGGCTGTTCGCCATGCGATGCGCACTGCTCGCAATTGAGAATGACCAACGCAGCCATTGGCTATCGGAGCTCGAGCGCGCGCAACGCGACGACTTTGTCGAAATGTTTCAAGCGATGGACGGAAGACCGGTAACGATTCGCTTGCTCGACCGGGCGCTCGAAGAGTTTCTCCCGCAAGACGAGAAAGCGCTGCAAGCGATCGCCGGAGAGCTCAACCTCGAGTTGGAAGAGGTGACCAAAGCAGCGGAGCGACACGTCGAGTCGAACCCGGCGTTTGGTCATCGCGGTGTCCGCGCAGGCCTCACCATCCCGGGTCTCTACGACATGCAACTTCGCGCGATGTTGTTCGCTGCGCGCGACTGCACCGACCAGGGTGTGCCGGTCGAGCTCGAGGTCTTGATTCCAATGGTCTCGTTCGCTTCGGAGGTCGAGGCGTTGTGCGCAGTGCTAAACAGCGTGCAACATCAGGTCTTTCCGGAACCCACGAGCCTGTTCATCTGCCGCGTGGGAGCCATGATCGAGCTTCCACGCGCGTGCCTCGTCGCGGATGAGATCGCCAAGTACACAGACTTCTTTTCGTTCGGGGGCAACGACCTGACACAGACCACGCTCGGCATCAGCCGGGACGACGCCAGCCGCTTCTTGCCGACCTACCTCAACGAGCTCGACATCGTCGCGCGGGATCCCTTCACCTACCTCGACGAGGGAGTCTCGGAGCTGATCAGCATCGCCCTCGAACGCGCCAAGGCAGTTCGCCCGGACCTCATCGCGGGTCTGTGCGGCGACCAGGGCGGCAGCCCCGCCTCGATCGAAATCTGCGAGCGCCTGGGCCTCGACTTCGTCTCAGCGCCGCTCTCTCAGCTCCCCGGCGCCCGCCTAGCCGCCGCCCAAGCCCGCCTAGGCGATAGTGTGGGGGTGGCGGGGCGGGACAAACAGAAGCCGAAGGCATCCAGGCGATAGTGTGGGGGCGGCCAGCGGGAAAGAGGCCTTGCTCCTTCGTTGCCAGGAATTAACCCTTTCAAAAAGGGGACTCGGGCCTTTTTGCGGTTGCTGGGGGGGGCTGGGCGTGTTGAAATGAAGTTTCCTGGAAGATTGCGATAGAGCTGTATGTCGGATGGTGCGAGAGGGTTTGATGAGTCGGAGGCGAGCGGGGCTCAGTCCGGTGTGTCGAAAGCATCCGAGGGTCTGCTCGGTCGGACGATCGATCAGCGCTACCGCGTCGAGACTTTGCTCGGCGAGGGCGGCATGGGCTTGGTGTACCGGGTCACCCATACGCGCCTCAACAAACAGTTCGCGATCAAGGTGCTTCGACGCGAGAACACAAAAGACCCGGAGGTGCTGGCGCGGTTCCAACGTGAAGCCGAAAGCGCGTCGGGGATCGGCAACCAGCACATCATCGATATCAACGACTTCGGCGTGTTAGAGGATGGCTCGACGTACTTCGTCATGGAGTGCCTCGAAGGAATCGATCTCATCGACGCAATCGACGTCGCCCAACGCATGCCCGAAGGACGCGCAATTCACATCGCCACACAGCTTTGCCGTGCGCTCGGCGCCGCACACAGCGCGGGCATCATTCATCGCGATCTAAAGCCAGAGAACGTGTTTCTCATCGAGCGCGACAACACCAAAGACTTCGTGAAGGTCCTCGACTTCGGCATCGCTAAGGTCGCCAACGGCCCCAAGCGGCTGACGCACGCCGGTGAGGTGCTCGGCACGCCTCACTACATGTCGCCCGAGCAATGCGAAGGTGACGGCGTCGACCACCGCACCGACATTTACGCGCTCGGCGTATTGCTGTACGAAATGGTCACCGGACACGTTCCGCACGACGCGGACACGATGATGGGCATCCTCACGAAGCAAATGTACGAGGACCCGATTCCGCCGAAGGTCCGCGTGCCGCAGGTCTCCGAGCAGCTCGAGCAACTGATCATGCGTTGCCTCGAAAAGAAGCCGGAACAACGCTACCAGACGATGCACGAGGTCGAGGCCGACCTGCAACGCATCCACACCGGCCAACAACCGATTGGGCCCGACACGGTTACGCTCAAGCCCACCAGGCCGCCCCGTCCCGAGCGCCCACGGGTGTCACCGATCTACCTCGGAGGGCTCGGGATGGCCATCGTGGCGCTGGTCGGAACGCTTGCCATGAGTGCATATACCCAACGCCGGGTTGAACCGGGCAGGGCCAACATCGCCCAGCCTGCCGCGCCGTCCGTTCCGACGGCGATGGTCGCGCTTCCGACGGAGGAAGGCGCGCAAGTCGAAGCCAAAGCGGCTCCAGCCAAGCCGGCTCGTCATAAGCATCGGCAGCGCGCCAAACCCTCGTCTCAGCGTGACGCCGCCATCCTTGATCCCTGGAAATAGGGCACTCCGCTGCCAGTTGCCCCCCGTAGGGTGAACGGCTAGGGTGCCGCTCCATGGGGTCGCGATTTGGCCCACAGAGCGCTTCGATCGGCTTCGCTCTGGGGTTCTTGCTTATCGCCGGCACAATCTCGACCGGCTGCATCAACAAAGATGGAGAGGCACTGCCGCCCGGGCTGATGTCGTTCCCCATCGCGATCGAGCTCTCGGTCCACCAAGACCCCGACGGCAACCCGAAGTATGTCTACGTTACGAGCTCGAATTTCGGGCTCCAGTATAACTCCGGAAACGTCCAGTCGTACGATCTCGAGAAGATGGTCGAGGCCATCAATACAGGCTGCATAAGCGCATGGCGCACCCCGGAATGCCTCAGGAGCGACTATACAGGCAACGTCAACGATCCCTCCTGCGTGTGCGACCCGGACACTGACGGCGCGTGCGTACCCATCCCGCAGGGGATCCGCCAGAGTTGCCTCGACGACAGCTTCGAGGGCGACATCAACGATCCGAGATGCGGCTGCGAACCACTCACGCCCCCCGAGGACGACCCGACGCCGAACGACGACTGCGTGCCCGTGCCGTTCGATCGCTGCTCGGTCATTCCGGCCGGTCTCCAGTTCCGTGACCCGGGAGCAGCGCTGAGGCTCGTCCCTGTGGACGGGCTGCTCCGCGGCGAGGTTCTGATCGGGTCTTTCTCGGACGGCATGGGCGTCGCTACCGACGGGCGGCGCCTCTACCTGCCCGTTCGCAGCGATTCCAATCTCACGTTCATCGACGTCAACGAGGAAGGCCAGCTCGACTGTGGCGGGGGGTTCGGGCAAAGGCATACCTGCACGAGCCCGTACCGTTCGGGAAGCGCCGAACAGGTGAACCCCACCGTCGAGCTAGAGCTGCCGCGTGACCCCGTCGATGTCTATGTGGGAGACCTCGCGGCAGACTTTGCGCCCCCCGGCAGTACCGACGATCCAGCCTTCCGCGGCGACTACATCTTGATGGCGCACCGGGAGGGCATGGCGAGCATGTTCTTCGACCAGCTCCGCCCGGGCGGACCTGAACCTCAGAAACGCCCCCGCCTTGCGGCAACTCTCGACGAGCTCGCCCCAGAGCAGGTCACCATCACCTACGAGCCCGGCGCCAAACGCGCGTGGATTCCCAGCGCGGAAGTCGCAGCGATCGTCCGCCTCGGCATCGGCATCGACGGGAACCCCACGCAGAGCTACTTGTTCAATGCGGGAACGCTCTTCGTGACCGGGCTCGACAACGGGATAAGCAACCGGGACATCCGCTTCGACCCGCGGCCAGACCGCAACCTCGCGTACATCGTCTCGCGTTCGCCTAACGCCTTGATCGTCGCCCGCAGCAATGTCGCAGGCGGAGACTTGAACATGCTCGGACAGATACCGACCTGCCGCGACCCTTCACGTCTGCAAGTCGGCGAGGTCCCGGCGCGTGGAGGCACCGCGCTCCTGGCGTTCGTGAGCTGCTTCCTCGCAAGAAGTGTGGCGGTCATCGACCTCGACAAATTGCAGGGGATTACCATCCTGACGAACATCAGCGGCGCCTTCGAGTTCGTCATCGATGCTCCGCGGCTTCTCATGTACATCGCGGACTTCAGCACCTCCGTGCTTCGCGTCGCCGACTTGCGACCGCTCGTTGCCTGCCTCGAAGGGGGCGCTGACGCTCCCGAGGAGTGCTCGCCACGGCTCCTCGGTCTCGTCGGCTTGCCGCAACCCGTATCGGAGCTGCCGCGATGACTCGCTTTCTCGCTGTCGCCATCTGCGGGATCGTGCTCGCCTCGTGTAACAACAACGCGAACAACGTCGTGCTGTCGGCGTTGAACCGTTCGGCGAAGATACAACTCTTGTGCGCAGACCTCGATCTGATCACGGGCAACCTCTTCGACCTCAGGAAGGTTCTGCCGGCCGAGCTCTGCTCGACTGAAACGATCTTCGCGCCCGAAGTTGCAGCCCAGTTCTTGGGCGCGGTGACCCAAACCCAAACCGGGGAGGTCGCCGTCGTCAGCTTCACCAACTCGTTGATTTTGGACACCAACCGCACGGTTCCGGGAGTGACCGGGCTTCGCGTCGGAGAGCAGCCGACCGGCATACAGATCTCGCCCTTCGAGCCGAGCTACACCTATGTCAGCAGCTTCAGCCCGAAGAGCGTGCAGGCCATTCCGACGGAGGCGATCATCACGGGCGACTCTGACTTGCCGACACAGCAGGT
>PVMS01065261.1_pt1 | contig 13453 bp, 9 predicted proteins | sample 1853461 | NCBI WGS metagenome assembly PVMS01 (sample SAMN08582032, study PRJNA380276) | Marine sediment metagenome, whole genome shotgun sequencing project. | isolation source: ocean sediment barecode stripped | collected 2017 | reverse complement strand
TCTCCAACTGGCCATAGTCCGCCTGCCGATGCAGAAGTTGCTTTGCCGGGAAAATCTTTATCAATCAGCGTGACCTTGCAGCCGCGTCTGGACAGTACGTAGCTAACAACACTGCCGATGGCGCCACCGCCAACCACCACGATGTTCATTCACAAGTCTCCGGCACTTTTTGGATACTTGTGACCAAACCAAGTGGCACTGGCCTGATAGGTGCCTGCGGCCTGGCCGGACCTACATCAGCTACGGAACAGTTTTGTTTGCTAGCGACCATTCGAGACATGGCGGGCCAGCAAAACCGTGCCTGGCACATTCCCATGCCGAGCCGGGTCATTACCTTTAGCGATCGGAAAGTCGTGCCACCATGATCTATCGCTGCATTAACTTCGCCCCACGTGACCTCTTCGCAACGACAGACAATTGTGTCGTCATCGACGAGACTGGAAAGTCCGGGTCGAATACGACAAATATCAGCGATTGCTTTCTGGAAAGGGGCCAACCTGGAAAGCTTCGCATCAATCGGGGCGCGCAAGCGATCAAAAGCAGATGCGTCGATGTTGCCCAACTTGTTTGCCGCAACCAAGCCCGCGAGCTGTCCTTCACTCTCAGCCGTCAACGCTCCCGCTACACCTGCGCCATCACCTGCCGCGAGTATGCCCGGTTGGCTGGTCCACAGATCACGGTCACGCACTGGTAACCAGCTATTTTTGGCATCGACATACTGCATTTCACAGCCTGCTAGCTGCGCAAGATAATTGCGTGGCTGCAGACCATAGCCGATGCACAATGTATCCACAGATTCGATTTTTTCGCCGCTGAAATCCGGATACCAATCGGCATTTACGGGCGCATGATGTACGTGCTGCAAAAAATCGTTCCCCTCCGCACGTGTAACCACCCGACCATAGTGCACGGGCACACCAGCCTTTCTCAGCGTATTCAGACATCGGGCACCCTCACGCAGCAGACCCCAGGAACGATAGCCACGTATTGCCAGTCGTAACCAGTCAGGTTGGCGCGATGCTTCAATTACACCAGCAACTTCGACGCCGTTTGAAACCAGTTGGCTGGCTATAACAATCAGTAAAGGCCCTGTGCCGGCAATCAGTACGCGCTTACCGGGACTGATGTTCATCGTCTTGGAAAGAATCTGTGCGGCGCCGGGTGTCATGACACCGGGTAATGTCCAGCCTGGGAATGGTGGCACAAATTCATATGCGCCAGGTGCCAGCAGAGTTAGCTTAGGCTCAAGAATCTCGGTACCTTCACCTTCTTTGCCGACAGCGAACTTGTTGCCCTTGGAAATACCCCAAACAACAGATTCGTAACGGATATTGATCAGCTGACTCAGTTGCTGTACCTGGTCGCGAAGCTCGTCCCCTCGAACCACTGTAGCGGGTGGAGTTTGCCCGTTCGGCTTTACGGCCTGTGGCCGGTATATTTGCCCGCCCAGAGCAGCACTTTCATCCACAATTGTGCAAACAAGGCCGTGTGTTGCTGCTTCTATCGCAGCACTCATCCCGGCGGGTCCGCCGCCGATGATGAGTAAATCATCGGTCATTATGCGAAATCCTCGAGGTCGGCTTCGCCTTCCTGTGTGAGTACCTGCATGTTGTCCCGTACTTCCGTTTTGCATGCCCTAATGTTGGCACGACCATCCACCTTGACTACACAGTCGTAGCAAACACCCATGCCGCAAAACAGGGACCGGATTTCGCCGCCTCTTGGTGTTATACGAAAGCTACGCTCTTCCAGTAAATAGAGGGCACCAGCAAGTGAGATTCCCCTTGGAACCTGCGTAGTGTTTCCGTTGACAGTAATTCTGACATCCATGACAAATTATCTCGGCATTTTCTACGTCGCACTCGTGTGGCTAACTAGCCTACGTATTTTTTTAAGTGATTGATAAAGCAGTATATGGTCACTGATTTAAATGCAATCTGACCCAGGTCTCATATTCAGATGTCAGCAACCGTGCAGAAGCTGTACGACGAGTGTATTAAAACCTGACAGTTAGCATCTAACTCAAAGCGCGGTCGGGTCCGCCTGGGTCCGATTCACGCGTACACGCTAACCGGCCTGGCGCTCGCGCAGGATCAGTGAAAATGCGAACCAACCTCCAAGAAAATGTACTGAGTGTAAATGTATTATGTGTAGTCTTATGCCAGACCAACTAGCGCTATTTGGCGTCTTTGAGTCGGATGGCTGGTGGTAAATCTAGGAGTAAACGGACTGATTTACAAGCATAACCACTGCAAAAGGCTGTGAGCATCGCAGCATTTTCCATAAGTACAGGTCTGCTGGCAGTGCCCTGCTTAAACTGTAATGGCATCGCAAAATATGGCGGCATCATAAACATGCCAGCCATAGTCAAAATGTATAGATGGATAGTTCGCGGCCACTCCTTAACTATGTGGCTGTCGAAATGCTCGCGAAATAGCGGTTAACGTATCCTGCACAGGGCGGTAATGCCGTACTTTCTTTATCATCGATCTTAGCTCGGTGTACTGTGTAGTCTGGTCGCAGAAAGACCACTAGTTTACCGCGTCGCGTGTCCAGCACTGCAGTTCACGCTTGTACATTGGCCACGGCGGGAACCCGCTCATGCTTAGTTGTTTGCGCAGCACCTGACCACGGAAGCATCCCTTTGGGCAGGGATTGCTAAGCCCGTAAGAACCTTTGATCCACTTCGTCCAGGCAGTACCACAATTGGGTTCACCGGCGGGCAGACTCTCAAACACTATCGTTTCGGGATGCTCCTCAAACTCATAGCTTGCCGAGTAGAACGCATTTATAAAGCTCGCGATGGCAAGACTCAGTATGAATAGAAAAGCGGGTATGCGAAGCATTGATCCTTTGCCTCTCATCACCACCAACGCAACAAAGGCTCCAATCAGCAGCAGGATAGAAAGAATGCCAAACATTGAAAGCATTCCATCCAATAGAATTTTGGTCAGGTAGTAGTTGTAATCCTGAATAAGCATGACGGCGATTCCTCAGTTATCGCTGTGCGCGCTAATTATCAACACGCAGGTATTTCTTGCGGAATAGTTGTATAGCGGCCTTCACCAACACACGATTGCGGCCTAGATTGATTCCGTTTCTTCCGTTTCGCCCTCACCTGTAGTTGTTCCAGGCGCAGTGGCATAGGACGACGATGCTGGAACCGGTAAGCCCAGTTTTTTTGCAACAATAGGTGCAATTGTGTCAGCAAAAATTTCTGCCTTAAATTCATTGCCTTCGGGGCCCATATGAATTGAGTCGGAAAAGAGTATTGCACCGTAGGATTTGTAGCCTAATCCAAACGGAGCCTCTGCAAATGGCACCAGCGGCAACTGATACTGCTCAGCCAGTTTGTAAATTACTTCGTTATTTTCGGCAATGCCCACTTCCCACAAATACGGCGGCAAATAGTCCATCCAGTGCCAGATGTCCGGTCTGATTGCAAACGAAGCAAGTGTGACGTCGATGCCTTTGGCAGTCAGCAAAGCAATCATATTGTCCATGTTGAATCTGAACGCATCGTTGGTGCTGGCTAGAAAATTCTGCGTCCGCTCGGTATCGGTGTTGGGCAGATTTTCTATCTTCCAGACCATACCCATCAGATTGTAGTTCTCATGAAAGAAGCCCGGGCTGAAGACAGCCAACGCAAGACGATAAAGATAAAAGCGGGTCATGCCCGGGGGGTTATTCGGGTTTGATTTGCGGAAGTGATAGTAGTCTTCCTGATAGTCGTTAAATACCCGTGGCAACAAATCGTTGTAGCCGTGATAAATAATCACCATGTCCGGATCCAGCCCTAATACCTGTGTGGGCAAGCGATGAAAACTTTCCGCTGTAGTTGAACCAATCAAACCCGCATTAATCACTTCAATGCGGTCGGTAGCAAAACGCTTTCTGAGTTCCGTCTGTAAATAGTAGGGATAGGATTGATTCCACGGTAGATACACCGCGTAGGTGGTTGAGCCACCCAAGGCTACGATTCGGTAAACGCCGTCAGGTTTTTCCAGTTCGATATCCTCACCGCGGAAACCGAGGGAGTTGCTTCGTTCGAACGGTTCACGGCGATAATTGGGTTTAATCGCGTAGGCTGAATACTGATGTGCGTAATACAAACCCGGACCCGTGCGGCTGTCCAGCGGTGGTCTGGCCTTGCCCATCGCGGCCGACAGCAATGGCGCAACGCCGGATTTATCGATTACCCGCAGACCTGCTTCAGCAAGCAGAAGGATTACAACGAATGACATCACCACAACGATGGTTGCATTGACGGCTGCGTTCTTCTTCTTCTTCTTATCTGACATATCTTAAAGATTCCCGAGTGAACTGTAGGGTATTAATCACAGGCAAGGCTAACTTCCCTGCCGATTGACGGGCGATTGTACAGGGCTTGAGCACAATCATCTGATGCTTCTGTGCAGAACGTTAAAGGGTGGAATATGTGGCCTTAGCCAGGTTGGCCCCGACCTGCCCGCAAGCCGTGTCCATCCGGCACCCCCAGAGTCGTGCATAGCCACGGTCTGCTCGATATCCCAGCTTATGTTGGATAAGCGGTCTGCCATTAATGAGACCTGCTGATTGCGCGCCCAGCCGCCGCATCGGGTAGAATTATGCGTTCTCCGGCGGAATGGAATTGGCCGGCTCCAGTCGGGCCACAATACTAGGGACTACAAAAAATCAGATCCGCCCGGTAAATTTAGTATTTTCCCTATACTGCGGCCATCCCCCCAACGGGATAGTCTGGGCAGATTGCGGCTAGCAAAGACCGGGTATAGAAGAAGAATTGTATGAAAGATTTGTTGCGCAACAAGGCCTTTATTCTCGCGAGCCTACTGGTTATCGGCATCGCAATACAATTCTGGGCGGGCTCGCGTATTCCGGCACTTGATCAGAAAGCCTTGATGGCAGGTTCAGCGGCGATCGAACCGCTGGCATTCGATACGGTGTTCGTTGTGCAGGACGAAGATCCAGACTGGGAAAAGATCGTATTCGGTTTCATTAACTGGGCGAAGACCAATCAGCGCGGCATGACTTTCGGTTTCATGTTCGCGGCTTCCATCCTGTGTCTGTTGATAATGTTCAAGCGCAAGAGTCTGGAGGGCAACTTCTCGAACTCTGCGCTCGGGGTAATGATTGGCACCCCGCTGGGGGTTTGTGTGAACTGCGCAGCACCGATTGCCAGAGCCCTGCATGCCAGTGGTATGCGGCTCGAAACGACGCTCGCCGCAATGATCAGTTCGCCCACCTTGAATGTCATCGTGCTGACGATGGTTATCTCCTTATTCCCCTTCCATCTCGTGGTGCTAAAGATCGGTGCGACACTGTTCGTGCTATTTGTCGCGATTCCGTTGCTTTCGCGCTATGTTTTCAAGGACGAAGTGTTGGCGACCAGCGCTGAGCATGCTTTGGCAGCATCGCATTCTGACAACGATGCGAAGTACGTGGCCCTGGAGGCAGTGCCACCGACATCGCAGGAAGAGAATGAATGGATTGCTGCCTTCAAGTGGCTGGTGATCAACTACCTCCGCAATCTCTGGTTTATTCTGAGCTCGACGCTGCCGCTGATGGTGTTGGCGGGCGTGCTGGGCGTGGTGGTGGTGACCTATCTCCCGCTCGATACGCTGACGGCGATCCTGCCATCGAGCCCCAAATACATGGTGCTGGCGGCGATGTGCATCACCGCGCTGGTCGGTGTATTTCTGCCGGTCCCGATCACCTTCGACGTGATTGTCACCGCGGTGTTGATGGCGGCCGGGATGCCGGTCAAATACGCGATGGTACTGCTGTTTACGCTGGGCACCTTCAGCTGCTACTCCTACCTGATTGTCGCGCAGGCTATTTCCCGCAAGGTTGGCCTGTGGCTGTTTTTCATGGTTGCCGGGGTTGGTGTCATCACCGGCGTCATCGCCAATGAATACGACAAGTGGTACCAGGTGAAGAAGGAAAACTTCCTGATGGAGACTTGGGTCGCGCAGGAACCGATTACAGTCGTTGTGCCTGCCGCCGACCCGGGCTTTCCGGCAAGTGTTGTGGCGGAACAGCTGGCTGGCAAGCAACTCGTTGGGCAACCAGTCGAAGTGACCGCGCCGGCGGGGATCATTGTCAGTGCCTTACCGCTGGCGCAGCCGAAAGCCGGCGGTGATCGCCTGTTTAGCCGTGTGGCCGGGATGGATCTGGGTATCAATCAACCCATTCAGTTCTCGATCGTCAAATGGACCGAGCCGCACTCGGAGTTCCGGGGTATCGCCTCGGGTGATGTGCACAACGATGGCTGGCCGGACATCCTGGTTACCTCGGAGCGGGGCGTCTACCTGTATGCGAATAGTGGCGGAGAATTCGTGACCCAGGCCATCGAAGTCGATGGCCTAACGGATATGTACATCCTGAATGCCGCGTTGGTGGATATCAATAATGACGGCTGGCTGGACGTGTATTACTCGACTTACCGACACGGCAACTACCTGGTGTTGAATGATGGCGGCGCTTTTGTCGAGGCGAACCTGATTCGGCTGCCGAATCGTGAGGCAGCCTGGATGACTGGCGCTACAGCCTTCGCCGATCTGGATCAGGACGGCGATCTGGATATCGTGTTGGGTAATTGGACGCTTGGTTCGTTCCTGTCACGGCAGAATCTCGGCCGCGAATCTTCAACCAATGTCATTCTCTGGAATACTGGCGATGGTTTCGACATGCAGGAGATGACTGAGCCGCCGGGCGAGACGCTGACGATACTGGTTACCGATTTCAACGGCGATGGCATCCCCGACATGATCGTTGGCAACGATTTCGTGGTGCCAGACTTCTTCTTCGTTGGCACTGGCGGCGGTGAGCTGCGCCGGGTGATGCGCAGTGAACAGTTGTTTGAGCGAACTACCTTGCTGACAATGAGTGCGTCTGCAGCTGACATCGATAACGATCTCATCCAGGAGATTTACCTGGCGAACGCGAGTGGCACAGACGTATCGGAGATGACACCGATTGATGAGATTTGTGAAGATCGCGCAGACAGTTCGATCTATCAGGAATGCCAGACCATGCGCGAAGATCAGGCGCTGATGCACTCGATGCTCAGGCGTGGTGATCCGTTTATGTGCGAAGGGCTGTCCACGATCGAGCTGCAGAATCAGTGCATCGGCATGCAGTTATACGTGGATTCGTGGTGGAAGAAGCGCCCCGAGTTGTGTCAGATGCTGGAAGGCCGTTTCGATGTCCTGCATGAGATATGTGATGAGTTCTATCGTGTCGAGGATGTGCCCATGGACAGGGCATTCCGCCCCGATGTGCCGCAGGCCTCGCGCCGCACGAATGTGTTGCTGGTACCGATGCCGGATGGCACATTTGTCGACGAGGCGCTGGTGATGCAAGTCCGGGAGGCTGGCTGGGCCTGGAATGCCCAGTTCGCCGATCTCGACCAGGATGAGTGGCAGGATCTGTACGTTGCGAATGGCATGTTCTTCGAGAATACCAATACCGCGCGTGAGTCAAATCACTTCTTCCACAATGAACAGGGTAAGGTTTTCTCCGACGATACCGCGGACGCAGGTCTGGAATTTGTTCCGGAGAACTCTGCATACACTTATGTCGATATCGACAACGATGGAGATCTCGACATTGTTGTGGTCGAGTCGGTTGGTCCGGTCTGGGTATTCATTAATAACGAGACGGATAACAACGCCGTCACGTTCGAATTGCGCGATGCGCAGGGCAATCACTTCGGTATTGGCAGCCGTATCATAGCCAGTTACGGCGATGGCAAGCAGCAACTACGGGAAGTCCGCCTCAGCGGCGGTTTCGTGTCCTACAATGCCCCGGTCGCACATTTTGGCATCGGCGTGCACAATCGTATCGACACGTTGCGGATTGAGTGGCCTACCGGCACGGTGACGGAATTGAGCGGTGATTTCGTGCCCGGTAAGCGCTATGTCATCAACCGCCAGTAGTTCCGCTGCAACCCAGCGATGCCTCTGGCGAGCTCTGACTGGGGCAGGCTGCGGATAGCTTAGGGTGATCCGTCGCATTGTTGGTATGCAATGCGCTCCCGATATCAACCGATGAACTTGGTAGTCGAACCGCGATTATTGAAGTCCCGTGGTTTCTATATGGGCTGCTTCATTAAAGTATCTAAAGGGTCGCTATGGGCCGAAAGCGGATATTAAAAAGTTGCAAGATCCGGGCCTAGGCATCCCCTGCACGAATTCCCTGAACGAGCTGCCCGGCCGGCCCATCATGTCCTGGAAGGTGCTGGTCTTGATGCCCGGTGTTTCACCGCTCGCAATTTCCGCGAACAGATAGGCCACGGCATCGGAGTGCCAGTCGTTTCTGTGAAAGGGGCGAATGGCTTCCTTGAAAGCTGCGGCGTCGCAGTCATCGTACTCGACATCCTGGCCGATGACTTCGCCAACAAGTTTTGCGATTTCATCGAAGGTCATCACTTCGTCCGGCCCGGTAATGTCATAGCACTGACCGTAATGTTGCTCGGAATCCGTTGTCAGTACGTGGGCGATGAACGCACCTGCATCCGCGCAGTTAGTCAGTGCCGCATTGCCATTACCCATAGGCATTGACAGCTTGCCGGTGGCTTTCGCCTGCGGAACCGTGCCACGAAGGTTTTGCATGAAAAAGCTTGGCCGAACAAAAGTCCAGTTCATGCCGGATTCCATAACGGCATCTTCCGCCGCGATGTGTGCCAGCGGAATCGGACTGGTCGTGCCACGCACTGCCTCGGGTGAGGACAGCTTGATAATCCAGGGCAGACCCGCCTGTTTCGCTGTTTCGATAAACGACAATTCCAGACGCTCCTGATCCTCGCCATTCGGCAGAATCAGCACGGCCCTGTCGATGCCTTCCAGTGCGGCCTGCACCGAGGCCGGATCCTCCAGATCGCCTTGCACGAGCTCGACGCCCTTGGCCGCCCAATCTGCGGCTTTGTCGAGGTCACGGACCAGTGCCCGGAACTTAACACCCTGTTCCAGCAAAGCGTTCGCGGTTGCGCCGCCGTTATTGCCTGTTATACCCGTCAGCAAAATCATGAGTCTGTTTCCTTGTTGAAAAACCTTTCCGGACTGGGGTTCTGCCCCTTCTTGTTACTTGATATTCAGGGGGCCGCTATTGTACACGCAAAAGATGCCGAGCCCAGTCAAAGTCTCGATGCGCCAACTACAGCAATATCCGGGCTTGTGGAGCAGGTGGCAACTTACGCTGGGAACCAATTTATTGGCTATTCCAGAGCAGTGTGTGTTGGTAACATAGGCGACAGCATGAGCGAGCAGAACTATCAATTATCCACCAAAGGCGATTCGTCCGAGCGCGGCGTCAATGACACCCGTGATGCCGGTGGTACTGCGCCTGGCCGCTGTCTGATGTATGCAGTGTTCTCAGATATTGCCGCTTCTCCCTTTGATGCCGAGCCGGCCGTTGCGGGTAAGGCTATCGAGCTGGCTGAGCAGGGTCTGCCTTATGAATTGCCAAACCTCGAAGCGTTGCTGAACGAGTGGCGTGAAAAGGATCGGGATGTGCTGAAGCGTGAATACAGTGGTTTATTCGAAGTCGGCAGTGACGGCCCGCCGGTGCCGATTCGGGAAGACTTGCACCGCAATCAACCGGCCGGTGTGCGTGAGGACATCGTGCGATTTTACGAGTTCTTCGGTTACGGGCTGGAAGAGAAATTTGCGTGGTCGCCAGATCATTTGTCAATTGAGCTCGAATTTATGCACTTCCTGTGTTTTCAAGAAGTAGAGATGACGGACAGCGATGGCGATGCCTTGTCATTCCAACTCGCGCAAAGCGACTTCTCAGAACGTCACCTGTGTAACTGGGTTTCGGAGCTCGCAGAACGAATAATTGAAAAGCAGCCGGATGCGCTGTACGGAAAACTGATCGCTGCATTGAGTGAGTTTTTGGTTAAAGACTTCGAATGGCAGGCATCGACGATAGAGTCGAGTTAACCGATACAGGGGCCCGGCCGGGGTATTCCCCGGCACGATGGCTCGCGGCGCTTTATTCTTGGCGACAGACTCTGGCCAAGGGCTGGGATGAATTTTGTAGGTGGAATCTCTCTCTCGCCGCCCCGGTCGAGGATCGGCGCGACGTATGGCAGCGAAGTCTGTCACCGGGTTGGAGGAAAGATTGGTAGGAGCGGCTTTAGCCGCGACAGAGAATTGGGAACTAAGCCCGAGTGTTTGTACTGTGGACCGTTGCCACGAGGGTGTTCCTAACCCTTGCTTTCCATGATGTGATTCGCGCCTGATATATACAGGGGACAGCAATGCAGGATTCCAACACTAACACCAGTATCAACACACCTTCATGGCCCAGACCGGCTGTCGCGTGGTTTATGGTTGGGGTACTGGTGCTCGCGTTTATTTTCTCCATCGCTGATCGCATCATCATCAGTCTACTGGTTGACCCCATTAAAGCGGATCTTGATTTGTCGGATTCCGATATGGGTTTGATGATGGGCCCTGCATTTGCGTTGTTTTATGCTTTGATGGGTTTGCCTATCGGCCGCGCGGTCGATAAAAAAAGTCGCACCATTATTGTCAGCGTAGGTATTTTTCTTTGGAGCATCATGACTGCGCTCTGCGGGTTGGCGCGCAACTTCTGGGAGCTCTTTCTTGCGCGGGTAGGTGTAGGTGTAGGCGAGGCGACGCTTTCCCCCGCTGCGTATTCAATGATTGCGGATTCCTTTCCGAAAGAAAAACTGGGCCGCGCACTGGGTGTGTATCAGTCCGGCGCTTTTCTCGGGGTTGGCTTTGCGCTGATTTTTGGTGGGCTTGCCATTCAGTTTGCCAAGGGTGCCGAATCAATTGCATTGCCATTAGTCGGCAGCGTTAAGCCCTGGCAGCTGGCATTCATTGCGGTTGGTTTACCTGGCGTGCTCGTTGCGGCACTTATGTTCCTTGTGAGAGAGCCCATCCGGCAGGGCATAGCGTCAGTATCTGAAGATGATATTAGTCTGGGTCAGGCGTTTCGCTTCGCATTTAGCCGCTGGCGGGTATTTATCGCGCATTATTCAGGCTTTGCTTTGCTCGCGTTGCCAATGACGACGCTGGCAACCTGGGTGCCGGCGTATTTTATTCGCGTGGTCGGTATTCCGCCGCAGGATGTTGGTTTTCAACTTGGCCTGATTGTTCTGCTCTTTTCACCGGTTGGAGTGATTGCCGGTGGCTGGTTTGCCGACACCCTGTTTAAAAAGGGTCATACCGATGCCGCGTTGCGTGTGGCAGTAATGGCGGCCGCAATTATGGTGCCTGTCAGCATCCTCGCAACGATGTTTAGCGATCCTCTGCTTGCCCTGATATTTGCCTGCCCGTTTGCTTTTGGTGCCAGTATTTCGATGGGCCTTGCACCCACGGCATTGCAACTGGTCACGCCCAATCGGTTGCGCGGTCAAATAGGCGCCGCCTGGATGCTGTTTCTGAACATTATTACTGCGACACTGGGTGCATGGGGGGTCGGTATTATTAACGATTCAGTGTTTGGTGATCCGCTGGCGGTAGGGAAATCGATTGCACTGGTAAACGTCACGGCAGTCTTGCTGGGCGGACTCATACTCTGGGCCACCTGGAAACCCTTCCGTAAAGCGGTTGCGGATCAGTCAACCTGATTGACCGGTAACAACCGTGTTATGACTAATAAAAATAGCGTTGGTGTGTTGAAAATATTAGAATATTGTCAGTATAAACATTGAGGTGTATTCAGATTCGGGCGAGTTGTTATTGGCGAGCCGGGCCTGAAAATATTGGGCACATCATGATGAGCAGCACAAAGATTCTAATAGCGATTATCTTGACGATGTCACTTGCAGCCTGCGGTGGTGGCGGTGGCGAGCATAATTTTGCTGGCACCGATTTTGATTACATCGTTGATGAGCAGGTCGGGGATGATGCCAATCCCGGTACGATCGAAAATCCGTTCAAAACAATTACCCATGCTTTATCTGTGGTTACCAGTAGCGAGAGTATTCGTGTTCGTCCAGGTACGTACGATGAAGGCAACGGCGAAGTCTTTCCACTGATTATACCTGCGGGTGTCACCATGATCGGCGAAGAAGAGACTCATGGTGGTGCTGACGGCGGTGCAGTTACGGAAATCATGAATGCTGTCGTTCAGAATACGCTGGAGACTGGGGCTGATACGGTGATTGCCGGGTTTCAGATAACAAACAATGCCAGCAAAACAGGTGTACTGATAACAGGTGCGGCTGTAGAAATTCGCAATAATTCTATTGAAGCAGCGGGTGCGGTAGGTATTGGTACGGTCGGAGATGGTCACCTTATCACTGGTAATGTTGTGGATAAAAGTACCACTGGCATTCTGATTCAGGGCGATGGGACTCTCCTGGAGGATAATTTTCTCACTGATAACACGGATACCGGTGTAATAGTAATGGGAGATGGCCACCTTATCACTGGTAATGTTATGGATAAAAATGCTACTGGCATTTTGATTCAGGGCGATGGGGCTCGCTTGGGAGATAATTTTTTCACTGATAACACGGATACCGGTGTAAAGGTAATAGTTGACGATTCAAGCGGGATGCCCGATTTTGGCGGTGGAGCAGCAGATAGCACTGGTGGCAATACGATTAGTTGTAACACCAATGCTGATTTATTAATCGATGACAGCGCTGCGACAGTTACCGATGAGATTTCAGCGGAGAATAACTTTTGGGATCATGCGCCGCCGAGTAATAACGATATATCGATTGTTCAACCACTGTATACGGTTGAAACATTGGGTGCTGTAGAGACAGCTAATCCCTGCCCCTAACTAATTAGTCACTCTTTCAAGCAGTAAACCCCTAATTTACCTGGATTTATTCTTTTGGTCTTAAGCTCAGACCTGCGTATGATTACCAAGGTTTTTTGCCCACCTACTCGCAGACTTCTGGAGATCTTTACATGAAAGCAGGCTTTAGTTTTATTCTGGTGCTGGTTGCCAGTACATTCCTCATTAGTGGCTGTGATCAGATTTCAGTGGGTGGATCCGATGTCGTTATTATCGATTTAACGGCTGTCGCCAAGGCAACCGGGCAGGATGAAGTAATTCGCCTCAAGGCGGAAGCCGCCAGAGATGAACTGACGGTGCAATTGCAGCAGCTGATCCAGGGGTTGGAACAACAGTTAGCCGATGAGCGTGCAAAAATGGGTGACAATCCCTCGCCGGAGCAGGCCCAGGTTTTTCAGCAACTGAATATCCAGGCGCGTGGACAATTGACCGACGCCCAGGCTCAGGCACAGGCTCAGGCAACCCAGATTGAACAGGCACTGGTTGCAGAATTTCGTGATTCCGTTAGCCCACTGGCGGAAGAGATTGCCAGGGGTATGGGGGCCAGTGCTGTGTTGGCGGCTGATCCTTACCTGTTCTGGTTTGATCCCGCGGTAGATATCACCGACGAGGTGATTGCTGCCTGGCGTGCGCTCCCGGCTGAAGAGCCTGCCGCAGAAAGCTCGGA
>PVMS01003125.1_pt1 | contig 13453 bp, 11 predicted proteins | sample 1853461 | NCBI WGS metagenome assembly PVMS01 (sample SAMN08582032, study PRJNA380276) | Marine sediment metagenome, whole genome shotgun sequencing project. | isolation source: ocean sediment barecode stripped | collected 2017 | reverse complement strand
GGATCATCAGCCCGCCCACTCCAGGGTCGACTTCACCGCGCGGAACTTCCCATTGGGCTCCCGCTCGATCCGGTCGACGACCTCGATGTCGATTCGCATGGAGCTGCCGACCAGGTTCCACAAGCCGCGACGCAGGCTGCCGGCGCTTCCGGCGTTGAAGCTGCTCGAGGGCACGACCTTGATGGTCACTGCGCCCCGCGTCGATTGGAGGATCTGGGCTTCGGCCACGTCGAAGCGACCCTTGAACACGTGATCGAGTCGGCCCACCAGGCGCCCTTCGGGCGTCAGGACGTAGTCCTCGATCCGTCCGTCGATGTCGAGGAAGACTTCGCCCGGGCGGCCGCAGGGGCACGGGTGCTTTGAGCGCGTACCGATGTCACCGATGCGATAGCGGATCATGGGCGCGACCGGGCTTCCGAGCCCAGTCACGATGATCGGCCCCCGCACCCAATCCTCGCTCTCTTCGTGCGTCTCGACCTCGACGATCCCGAACTCCATGTCCACGTGGAGCCGGTTCTCGCTGCACTCGGCCATGGAGACGACGTGCTCCGCCGAGGCGTAGTGGTCTCGCACGGGCGCGCCGAAGGCCTGCTCGATCGTATCCCGTTGGTGGGCCAGCAGCGACTCCGAAGAGGTGAAGACGGCCTCGAGCCGGCCCTTGGGCAGGCAGCGGCCTTCCTCGATCATCGCGATGCTGATCAGGTGGAGCGCCGACGGGTAGCCCTCGGCGTAGCGCGCCGGCGCAGAGAAGAGCGGATCGATGTACGACTTCAGGTTCTCCGGGGACATGTGGTAGACGGAGAAGAGCGTGCGACGCGAGAACCAGTCCTGCCTCCAGAACGGCGGCGACGGCTGGTGGAGCGGCGTCGTCATCTGGCCGGTGAACGCGATGAACGGATCTTCGACTCCCACCCCGAACGTGCTGCGCTGGCGCCAGACCGCCGCATAGTTCTCGGCGAACCGGTCTACGCCGTCGAAGATCCTGAGCGCGCTGCCCGTGGTGCCGCTGGTGAAGCGCAGGTTGTACTGGGTCCGCCGCACGTCGCGCCGCAGGAAGTCGTCGGTGCGGGCGCGGTAGACGCTCTTCTCGAGCGCGGGGATCGCCTTCAGCGTCTGTTCGAGCGACTCGCGGGCGTCGCCGGTCTCGATCGGGTCGGGCAGGAAGCGGTAGTAGGGCGTCTTCTCCCGGGCGACGGCGAGCACCTGCTTGAGCGCCAGCCACTGCCGCTCCCACTGACGCTCGATGGGATCCTGGGAGCTGGCGTTCCAGGCCTCGAGCGACTCCCGGAAGTGCGAGCTGAAGCGCCTCCGGAAGCGTCGGTAGCCGTCCACCGTGCACAGGGCGTTCTGGGCCGTGACCGGCAGCGAATCGTAGATCGTGCTGAGGCCGCGGTTCATCGCATGCTCCTTCGGACCCTCTACCCTTGAGTGGCCGGCAAGACCCGAATCGTGCCATGAAATGAGGGCTTCACCCATGGGGGGAGGCCCGCCGGGGTCAATCGGGCACGTAGGCCGGCAGGCGAGTGAGGACGAGGGGGGCCAGGGAGTCGAAGACGCGCTCAGCTGCCGCCTCGTCGCCCTGGAAGACCGGGACCGTGAAGCGGACGAGAGCGCCGTCGGTCCGATTTCGCGTGGCGCGGTCGAGCCCCACGTAGAGAATCTTCTTCCAGTCCTCGGAGATCACACGTCCGCGCGACTGGTACCAGTAGTAGACCAGCTGGCGCGTTCTGCCCTTGGCGATGATGAGCCTCCGGGCGGTTGCGCCGGGGTAGGGCGGATTGCGGTCGCCCAGGGGCACGACCGTGCTCTTGATGATGTCCCAGCCGGATCCCGGCAGGCAGTGGGCGGGAGGGTGGATGGCGGTCTCCGTGCCCGCGCCGTCTTCGCGGACCTGGGATTCGTGGTAGCCCACGTAGACGCCGGCGAAGGCCTCGCGCTCCGGGTTGACGAAGTTGCACGTGAGCCAATCGGTGACGCCGAGCACCGCGCGCACGTCCTCGTTCATATCGTCGGTTCGCCGGCAGGTCCAGGCCTCCTCGAGCTCGTTCGGGAACTGATCGAAGGTCTTGCGCTCGGGGTAGACCGCGTCGGACGCCAGGAAGTTGTAGACGTAGAAGTTCAGGGCCAGAAACCCGAGGGCTGCGATCAGCTTGGTCACGAGACCGCTCCGGCGGCGGTGCGTCGCCGTCGGGAGAGGAAGGCCCGGATGGCCCAGGCCTCCAGCAGCAGCAGGGCGAAGGCGAGGCCGAAGGTGAAGAAGCCCTCGGTCTGGTGGATCACGCCCTCCGCTGCTTCGGGGCCGAAGCGGTGGGTCAGCACGCCGGTCAACGCAACCCGGAAGGCGTTCACGAGGATGGCGATCGGGATCGTCGAGAGCACGAGCACGGCGCGCTCCCAGAAGGTCTTCCGGAAGAAGTAGGCGAACACCACGCCCAGCGTGCCGAGCGCCATCACCGAGCGCAATCCGCTGCAGGCCTCGGCTACCAGCAGCTCGTGACCGGCCATGTGGATGATGTTGCCTTCGCGCAGCGCCGGAATCTGGAGCCAGTAGAGCGGGTACATGGCGAGGTCGGTGGCGATCAGCTGGAGGGGAAACGTGATCGTATTCGCCACCGACTGCGGGAGCGGCACCATCATGAAGAGGAAGAGCAGCGGGAAGAGCAGCACCCGGTAGATCTGCCGACCGAGCAGGAGCAACACCAGCCCGTTGAGCGTGAGGATGAAGGCCGTGCGCATGGCCATCAGCTCGACGCCCAGGCGTCCGATCGCCAGGGCCAGGGCGCCGAGGGCCAGCAGGATCAGGCCCAGCCAGCTCGGATCGATGGGCTTGCTGCGCAGCTGGTCGCGGCGCTCCCAGGCGAAGTAGAGCGCCAGCGGAGCCACCAGGAAGCCGTGCGAGTAGTCCGGGATCTTCGCCCAGTGGAGCACCATCCGGTGCAGGACCGGCGCGAAGATTCCAAGCGCGATCGCGATGCACAGCACGGTGGCGCCCGTCGCAAAGCGCCGCGCCGCCGGGTCGAAGCCAGCCGCCGGCGCCTCCACTTCGCTCGGGGATCCCACGTCGGTCGTCAAGCCTGCCTCACCTCTGTCCGGTCATCGGTCGCGAGCGGAAGGAATGGACAGGATAACGACAGATCGACGGAGCGAAGCGCCCGTGGAGCGTCCATGGCGGGCGGCCGGCGTCCCGCCCGGGCAAACGGATGAGCTCATTTCCCCCTTGGGGATCCATGCTGAGTCTCACACAGTCCGAGGGGCCAATCCCTCAAATCCGACGCTTGGATGTGAAAACTGGTGCACATTATAGGAAAATTAGATTCCATGCTAGGAAAATCCATTCCTAGAGGTAAAACTTCTTCCCAAACATGGAATTTTATTACACACTCGATTGCTGCTGATCGCCACGCCCGGCGGAAAAGCCTTTCCGTCCGGAACGGCCTTCGCAACAGCAGGTTTCTCCCCATCAGCCACGGTCCTTCGACCGCAGACGGAGTAGAACTGGATGTCAGACCGCTTTCGAGTCCTGGTGATCGACGACGACCCCGGTGTCCGCGACTACATGGAGGCCCTGGTTTCGCGCCAGGGCTACGACGTCACCGCCGTGGCCGACGGCGAGGAGGCTCTGGGCTCCCTGGACGCGACGCGCCCCGACCTGATCACCCTCGACGTGGTCCTGCCGGGCATGGACGGCCTGGCGACGCTCGCCGAGCTCAAGAAGAAGGTGCCGGACGTGCCGGTCGTGATGCTCTCGGGCCACGGTCAGGCGCGGAACATCGTCGAGGCGATGAAGCTTGGCGCCTCCGACTTCCTGCGCAAGCCGTTCGAGGTGGAGGAGCTCGAGCTGGCCTTCCAGAAGGCGCTCGAGAAGCGCGCCCTCAAGAATGAGGTGGAGCGCCTGCGCAACAGCGCCCGCTCGGAGACCGAGCTTCTGCTGCTCTGCGGCGACAACGTCCGCATGCGCGAGGTGCGCGACGTCATCGAGCAGGTTGCCGACACGGACATCACGGTGCTGGTGCGGGGCGAGAGCGGCACCGGCAAGGAGCTGGTCGCGCGCACCCTGTTCCAGCTGTCGAGTCGCCGCGACCGGCCGTTCGTGAAGGTGAACTGCGCGGCGCTCCCGTCGGAGCTGCTCGAGAGCGAGCTCTTCGGCTTCGAGAAGGGCGCCTTCACCGGCGCACAGAAGCGCAAGCTGGGCAAGTTCGAGTTTGCCGACAAGGGCACGATCTTCCTGGACGAGATCAGCGAGATGCATCCGTCGCTGCAGGCGAAGCTCCTGCAGGTGCTCCAGGACGGCGAGTTCTCGCGTCTCGGTGGCGAGAGCGACGTCCGGGTGGACACCCGGATCATCGCGGCCACGAACCGCAACCTGGAGGAGGCGGTCAAGGACCAGAGCTTCCGCGAGGATCTCTACTACCGCCTCAATGTGGTGACCGTGATGATGCCGCCGCTGCGCGACCGCCTGGACAGTATTCCGCTGCTGGTGGACCACTTCCTCACCAAGACCAACAAGCACTACAAGAAGGACTTCAAGCAGCTCACCCCCGAGACCATGAACGTGTTCCAGCACTACAGCTGGCCCGGAAATGTCCGCGAGCTCGAGAACATGGTGCGGCGCATGGTGGTTCTGGGGAGCGAACAGCCGGTGCTGGACGAGATCGCCCAACGCGGCAGGGCCGAGCAGCGGGAGGAAGAGCCCACGGATGCGCTCGACGTCGGGGCGCTGGGCGACGAATTCGTCAACGGCCAGTCGATAGATCTCAAGGCAATCTCGCGACGTGCCGCTCAAGTTGCCGAGAAACGAGTGATCGAGCGCGTGCTCCAGCAGACCCGCTGGAACCGCAAGGAAGCCGCGGAACGGCTGCAGATCAGTTACAAGGCGCTGCTCTACAAGATGAAGGAGAACGGGCTCAGTGAAGGCCGGTAGCGTGCGCAGCCAGGGCATTTCGATCACTCCGATTCCGCGACCGGACGGCGTCGCGGTGACGCGGTTTGCCGTCGTCTTCGTGCTCGCGATCCTTTTCATTGCCGGCTGCGGCACGCGCAAGCCCCTGCCGCCGCCGCCGGAGCCGGATCCGATGGCGCGGGACGATTACCGCCTCGGCGTGAGCGACATCCTCCGTATCGACGTGTGGCGAAACCCCGAGCTGTCGATCGAGATTCCGGTCCGTCCGGACGGCAAGATCTCGGTGCCGCTGCTGGACGACGTGCAGGCCGAGGGCCTGACGCCCACCGAGCTCAAGGAGATCCTGACCCGCGAACTGGCGGAGTTCATCACCGCGCCCAACGTCACGGTGATCGTGATCCAGATGAACAGCCGCTTCGTCTCCGTGCTGGGCGAGGTCAACCGCGAGGGCCGCGTGCCGCTCACCCGGAACCTGCGCGTGCTGGAGGCGATCGCCTTCTCCGCGGGCTTCAACGCCTTCGCCGACAAGGACAACATCCGGATCGTGCGCCGCAACACCGACGGTACGGAGTCGGAGTACCGGTTCGATTACGACGCCTACCGAAAGGGAAAGGCGCCTGGGACGAACATCATTCTCGTGGCCGGGGGACACGATCATCGTGCCGGACTAGCGGTCGGGGAAACGGGGTGGATGAGAGATGAAGTGGAATAATGCCTTGGCAGTGGCGCTGGCCTGCACGCTGGCCCCGGCTTCCGGCTGGGCCGCGGACCTCGAGGGCGGACTGGGCGGTGAGGTCGAGTTCGACAGCAACGCCCGGCGCACGGAGACGAACGAGCAGAAGGACGTCATCTTCCGTGTCTCGCCCTGGGTCGAGCTGCGCGAGGACGAGGGCAAGTTCAACTACGACGTCCGCTACAAGTTCCCCTGGGAGAAGGCGCTCGAGGTGGACCGCGTCGAAGGTTTCCGCCACTTCGTGAACGCCCGGGCGGAGTACAACTTCTCCGACCGGACCGTACTCACCTTCACCGACGTCTTCAGCCGCTCCGACAGCGTGAACTCGATCGGTGGCACCGAGGCCGGCGTGGCCACGGTGAACACGTTCGCCCGTCCCGTCACCCGGAACCTCATGGCGTTTGCGCTCGCTCACGACTTCACCCCGCGGATGCAGACCATTACCCGCTTGAATTTCCGCCTCTTCGACAGCGATCTTCCGCGGCGCGCGAACAACCGCACCTTCGGTGGGTCGATCGACAACCGCTACCAGCTCACCCAGCGTCACCGCGTGGGCGCCGGCGTGGCGGTGGACTACCAGGACTTCGACAGCTCGAACGACGGCTCGCGAACGCCGTCCCAGACGCTCTTCGCAAACGTCTTCGGGAGCTGGAACTGGTTCTTCGACGAGAACACGACGCTGGAGATCGCCGCAGGCCCCACCTTCATCGATACCAATCAGGACTCCCCGGCGTCGACCACGACCGCGGACGGCGTTCCGCTCTTCACGCAGGACCCGGCGGATGGGATCCTCCTGAGCGACCTCGAATCCTGCGTCGAGGAGGACATCGATGGGAGCACCGTGCAGGTCATTCGTGGCGACACGGTGGCGTGCCCCCGCTTCGGCGTGTTCAGGCAGGACAGCTTCGACCTCTCCGACGGGAGGTCGGACACCTATGCCGGTGCTGGGTATGACGCCGTGGAGGTCCAGAACGACCTCCAGAGTATTCTCGACGCGCGGAACCAGGCGCTGCTCGACTTCTCGCCGGGGCGCCCCACCTCGCTGTCGAGCACCAGCTGGACCATCTTCGCCCAGGCCGCCCTGACCCGGCGCTGGACGCCCAACGTGGTCTCGACCGCCAGCTACACCCGTCGGGACAGCACGGCCTCGGGCATCGCCGGGAGCGCGGTCCTCGACGCCATCACCCTGAGGACCAATTGGCAGATCACGGAGCTCTGGAGCGCGGCGTTCCGAGCGGACTGGACCCACCGCGAGTCTACCAGTCCGATTGACCAGCTGATGCTGGTCGTCGACGACACCGGCGTCCCGGGTGCGGTGGCTCCTCTGACCTCGGGGGCGTTTACAGCGGGGGGGCTCTACGACGAGGGGATCGCCTACAATGCCTCCTACACCACCCGACGCGTCAACCAGTCGATCGATACCACCCGCTGGGGGGTCCAGGCCCGGATCCGCCGCCGTTTCACCCGAAATCTGAGCTCCGGGCTTCGCTACACCTTCAACCGGCAGACGTCCGAGGCGAATACCGCGGGCGGCTTCTCCGACTTCGACAACCACCTGATCACCCTGAACGTCCAGTACGACTTCGATCGCTGGAACCTCTGGTGATCCAGGACGCTCCTATTTCAGCATGAACGTCGACTCCGGCTTCCAGATTTCGGAATTCAAGAGCGTCGTGCGGCGCCGCGCGAAGGTGGCGCTGGGCGTCGCCCTGGGCGTGTCCCTCGTCGGCTACTGGGTCGCCATGGCCCTGCCCAACGAGTACAAGAGCTTCGCCACCGTGCTCGTCGAGCCCCAGACGGTCGATCCGCGCCTGGTGGAGTCGGGTCTCGCCCAGGCCGACATCAATCGGCGCCTGCACATCATGGCGGCCCAGATCCTGAGCCGCTCCCGCCTGTCGCGGATCATCGACGAGCTGGGGCTCTACGAAGACGAGTCCAACTACCTGGTCCGGGACGAGATCGTGAATCTGATGCGGGAAGCGATCATGGTCGAGCCGGTGCTTCCGGAGCTGCAGCAGGCCGCGGGGACCGTGCCCCGGGACCTGGTGATCGACCAGTTCCGCATCAACTTCCGCGACGACGATCCCGAGGTGGCCCGCGACGTTGCGCAGCGCCTCGCCAACGACTTCATCGAGGAGCACATCGCCACGCGCGTCCGCACCTCCCAGAAGAGCGTCGAGTTCGTCGAGGCCGAGCTCGACCGTCTGGCCCAGTCCATCGGCCAGATCGAGTCCCAGGTGGCCGACTTCAAGGCCGCCAACTCCGGGCGGCTGCCGGAAGACTTCCCGGCCAACGCCCGCCGGATGGAGCGCCTCTCCATGGAGGCCGGCGATCTGCGCCGCGAGGTGGCCACCGCGCGCAGCGACGAGGCCTTCTTCCGCAGCCAGAGCGCCACGGCGCGGGAGATGTCGGATGGTTTCGGGGGAGATCGTCCGGACTCGCCCCAGACGCGCGTGCGGATGCTCGAGTTGGCAATGGCGGACTTCGAAGCCCGCGGCTTCACCGACAAGCACCCCGATGTGGTGAAGACCGAAGCGGAGCTCGAGGCGCTGAAGGCACAAATCAAAGCCACCGGAGAGAGTGAGGATGCCCCCGTCTCGTTCGCCGCGATGAACGCCCAAGCTGAGGCGGAGCGCGCCCGGCTGCGACGATTCCACGCCGAGGAGGAGCTCACTCGGATCATCGAGCGCCTCGAGCACTACCAGGGGATCATGGCGAGCACTCCCCAGGTGGCCGAGACCCTCGACGCCATGGAGCGCGAGTACAAGCACCTCTTCGAGAGCTTCCAGGACTTCAGCAACCGTCGTCTCGAGGCCACCGTGCAGGCGGATCTCGAGCGGCGTCAGCTCGGCGAGCAGTTCCGGGTGCTCGAGGCGGCCTTCGTGGCGCTCGAGCCGATCTCTCCGAATCGTCCGGTGATCATCACGATCGCCGTGATCTTCGGCTTCGCCCTGGGGATGGGCATCGGCTTCCTGCTCGAGGCCGCCGACCCCACGATCCACAACGCGCGCCAGCTCCAGACCAGCTTCAACTTGCCGGTCCTGGTGGCCATCCCGGAGATCTGGCTCGAGAGCGACCGCATGAAGCAGCGCCGCTCCCGCATCAAGAATGCCGCCGCCACGGTGGCGATCGTCCTCTTCGCCCTGGTCGGAGGCGCCGCGAACTACTGGTGGGTGAACGTCGGCGGGGGCGTCGAGGAGGAGATTGCGGTTCCGGATGCCGCCGCGCCGGCCGGAAAGACGAGCGAGGCCGTCGACGAGCTCCGCGACACCCCGGGCGGGGAAGGCTGATCCCGCCATGTATCGCGAGCACTTCGGCCTCGTCCGCCTGCCCTTCGAGATGACGCCCGACCCGGCGATGCTCTACCTCGGGGAGAGCCATCGCGAGGGCCTGGCGACGCTGGTCTACGGCGTGCAGGCGGGCAAGGGCTTCGTGGTGCTGACGGGCGAGGTGGGGACCGGCAAGACCACCCTGCTGCACGCCCTGCTGGGCCAGCTCGATGCCAGCACGGCGTCGGCCTTCATCTTCAACCCCAAGCTCGAGCCGCTGGACTTCTTTCGCCTGCTCTTCGACGAGTTCGGGATCGAGCGGGAGTGCCGGACCAAGGCCGAGTACCTCCTGACGCTCAACCATTTCCTGATCGAGCGCCTCAGCCGGAACGAAAAGACGGTTCTCATCATCGACGAGGCCCAGGCCCTGCCGCCGGAGATGCTCGAGGAGGTGCGGCTGCTCTCGAACCTCGAGACGCCGACCTCGAAGCTCATGCAGATCATTCTGGTGGGCCAGCCCGAGCTGAACGAGATGCTGGCCCAGCCCGAGCTGCGGCAGCTGCGCCAGAGGGTGGTTCTGCGGCACAATCTCATCCCCTTCGATCAGAACGAGCTGTCGAACTACGTCGACGAGCGGCTGACGCTCGCCGGCTACACGGGGAAGGGCATCTTCAAGAGCTCGGCGCGCAAGGAGATCTTCCGGGTGACGGCTGGAGTTCCGCGGCTGGTCAACATCGTCTGCGACGGCGCGCTGCTGGCGGGCTACGCCAGCGGAACCACGGCTGTCGGCCCGGACATCATCCGGGACGTTGCTCGCGATCTGCAATTGACGGGCGCCGAGGGTGAGTTCAGCGCGGGCGGGCCGGCGGTCGATGAGCCGCCGAAACAACGACGTGGCTGGCTGCGCCGGCGAAGCCGGAGATAGAAGGGCGGGGAATGGCCAAGGTCTACGAGGCGCTCAGAAGGGCGGAGGAGGAGCGCAAGCGGCGCACCGGGGACCAGTCCTCGGCCGTGCAGCCGCTCGACGTTCCCGCGGAGCCGCCGGCGCCCTCGACGCCGGCGGTCGGCGCGAGCAGGGCCACGATCCGCGACCGGCTGCGGCTGCGCGGATCGGACCGCGACACTTCCGCCGAGGTGAACAAGCGCCGGATCTCCGTGCTCCAGCCCGACTCGTACGTGGCGGAGCAGTTCCGGGCGCTGCGCGGTCGCATCGACGCCATGGCCTCCCAGCGCCCGATCCGAACCGTCTGCATATCGAGTCCGCTGGCCGGCGAAGGCAAGACTACCGCGAGCATCAACCTGGCGACTGTTACCGCGATGAGTGTCGGCCGTCGCGTGTTGCTGATCGACTGTGACATGCGGCGACCGAAGGTGCATCAGTCCTTGGGGCTGCGTCCGGAGACCGGGCTCGCCGAGGTGCTGACCCACCAGGTCAGCCTCGAGCAGGCTGTGATCAAGGTCGAAGGCATGAACCTCGACGTCCTCGCGGTGCGCGGCAGGCCGGCGAACCCCTCCGAGCTGCTGGGCTCCCCAGCCATGCACGAGCTGGTGGAAGAGGCGACGGCCCGCTACGACCGGGTGATCCTCGATACGCCGGCTGCGCTCGGTGTGCCGGATGCGAAGGCCGTCGCCGATCTCTGCGATGGCGTGATCGTCGTGGTGCGCGCGGATTTCACCTCCCAGCAGGACGTGGAAGCGGCCCTCGACATCCTGGATCGCCGCCGCCTGCTGGGCCTGGTACTCAACGGCGCGACCGTCGAACGCGGGCGCTACGGCTACAGCAGCTAGCCGGCGAATCCCCGACGGCCCCGCCCCCCGCGCCGCGAGGCGCCGCCGAGCGAAGCCCAGTAATCTTCAAGGCCCCAGGCGGCCGTCTCCGACCGCGAGGAGCGCCCCGGATCGAGCCCATGGAAGCCGCTGGAATCCTGATACCGCTGATCGTGGCCGGCGCTGTCGCGACGCTCTTGACGCCCTCGGTGGGTCGTCTCGCGACGGCGCTGGGCGTGGTCGATCGGCCCAGCGCACGCTCGGTCGCCCACCGAGCGAACATCCCGCTGCTCGGCGGGCTGGCCGTTGCGGCGGGGTTTGCTGCGGGGCTGGCCGCCGCCCTCTGGCTGCTGGCCCCCGAAGTCTCGATCTCGCACCTGGGCGGCATGATGGTCGGTGGCCTCGTGATCCTGGCGGTGGGCGTCTGGGACGATCGGGCCTCGCTCTCGCCTTGGACCAAGCTGGCCGGACAGCTGGTGGCCGCCGTCGTGGCGATCTCCGCTGGCTTTCAGATGGGCCACATCACCGAGCCGGTCTCGCGGCAGACGATCTTCCTGTCCGAGCCGGTCGCCTGGCTCGCATCGCTGCTCTGGATCATCGGCATCACCAACGCCATGAACTTGATCGACGGCCTCGACGGCCTGGCCACCGGCGTGGGGGCGATCATCTGTGCGACGTTGACCGTGATCCTGATCCAGGCGGGTCAGCCCTTCGGCGTCTGCCTCGGCGTGGCGCTGCTCGGCGGGCTGATCGGCTTCCTGCCGCACAATTTTCCCCCGGCCCGGATCTTCCTCGGCGATACCGGGGCCCTCTTCATGGGGTACATGCTCGCGCTCCTCTCTCTGGAGGGTTACCGGCAGGTCACCGTCATCACCTTCGTGGTGCCGCTGTTGACGCTGGCCATCCCGCTGATCGACACGGCGCTGTCCATCGTGCGCCGGGCCCGCACCGGGCACTCCCCCTTCCGCGCCGACCGCATGCACCTCCACCATCGCCTGCTGGCTGCGCGAGGTTCGGCCCGGCCGGCGGTGCTTCAGTTCTACTTCCTCACGGCCTGCTTCTCGCTCATTGCGGTCTCGTTCACCAACCTCCAGGGCTACGTGGCGGCGGGTTGTCTCGTTGTGGTGTTGATTCTGACCCTGCGCATGCTCGCGAATCTCGGCGTTTTCTCGTTCGCCGCAGAAGACGAGCTCGCTAGCCAGGATGCCGGCGGCGGCGTCGAGGAGGAGAGCCGTTGAGCTCGGCCGTCGCCCTCATCACCGGCATCACGGGCCAGGACGGCTCCTACCTGGCGGAGCTGCTCCTCGAGAAGGGCTACGAGGTCCACGGGCTGGTGCGCCGATCCAGCACGGAGACCTTCGAACGGATCGACCATCTGGCGGGGCAAGTGCACCTGCACCAGGGGGATCTGCTGGATCAGAGCTCACTGGTGAACCCGATCCGAGAGATCCGGCCCACGGAGATCTACAACCTGGCGGCCCAGTCCTTCGTTCCGACGAGCTGGGTGCAGCCGTCGCTGACCGGCGAGTTCACGGCGCTCGGCGTGACGCGCGTGCTCGACGCCGTCCGCATGGTCGATCCCGAGATTCGCTTCTACCAGGCCTCGAGCTCGGAGATGTACGGCAAGGTGCAGGAAACGCCGCAGAATGAGACGACGCCGTTCTACCCGCGCAGCCCCTACGCCGTCGCCAAGCTCTACGGGCACTGGATCACGGTCAACTACCGCGAGAGCTACGATCTCTACGCCGTCTCCGGGATCCTGTTCAACCACGAATCGCCGCGCCGCGGCCGCGAGTTCGTGACGCGCAAGATCAGCGAGGCGGCCGCGCGCATCAAGCTGGGCCTCCAGGACGAGCTCCTGCTCGGCAACATCGACGCCAAGCGCGATTGGGGCTACGCGAAGGAATACGTCGAGGCCATCTGGCTGATGCTCCAGCAGGACGCTCCCGAAGATTTCGTGATCGGGACCGGCGTCCACAGCTCGGTCGAGGACTGCGTGCAGTACGCCTTCGGCCAGGTCGGCCTGGACCCCGCGGACTTCGTCCGCACGGATCCGGCGCTGATCCGTCCGGCCGAGGTGGACACGCTCCTCGCCGACCCCTGCAAGGCGCGAACGCGGCTTGGCTGGGAGCCGAAGACCAGCTTCCGGGAGCTGATGGCCATCATGGTCGAGGCGGATCTGGAGCTCCAGGAGCGCATCTCCGGTCGGCGGCGGGGAGAAGGCGGTTCCCGTTGACGGCGCCTGCGCGGATCCTCGTCACCGGGGCGGCCGGCTTCGTGGGCTCCACTCTGGTCGAACGCCTGCTGGCCGAGGGGCGCCGGGTGGTGGGGGTTGATTCGTTCGACCCGTTCTACCCGGAGGATCAGAAGCATCGGAACCTGACGGCGGCGCTCGACCACCAGGACTTCAAGCTCGAGCGTGCCGACATTCGCGACGCCGCCGCCATGGCGCAGGTCTTCCGCGAGGGGGAGTTTGACGGAGTCGTGCACCTGGCCGCGCTGGCCGGGGTGCGCCCGAGCCTCGAGCGGCCCGCCGAGTTTGCCGACGTGAACGTCCACGGCACCGCGGCGCTGCTGGAGCAGGCCGTGCTCCACGGCAAGCCGCGGGTGGTGTTTGCCTCCTCGTCCTCCGTCTACGGCGAGCGCGAGGACGGCCCTTTTCGGGAGACCGACCCCGTGGAGCGGCCGGTCTCGCCCTACGCAGCCACCAAACGGGCCCGCGAACTGCTCGCTCATACCCTCCACCACGGGCACGGACTCCAGGCCGTGTGCGCCCGGCCCGTC
>PVMS01132834.1_pt1 | contig 13454 bp, 11 predicted proteins | sample 1853461 | NCBI WGS metagenome assembly PVMS01 (sample SAMN08582032, study PRJNA380276) | Marine sediment metagenome, whole genome shotgun sequencing project. | isolation source: ocean sediment barecode stripped | collected 2017 | reverse complement strand
CTGTTGGGCCACGATCTTTTTCAAACGTGTGTTTTCCTGTTCTAGTTCTTTCAGCCGCCGCAGGTGGACCTTGTCCATGCCGCGATATTTCTGGCGCCAGCGGTAAACGGTGGCTTCGGCCACGCTATACTTGCGACAGGTTTCTGCTACCGTTTTTCCTGACTCAATCTCCTGTAAAATTCGAAGATTCTGATCTTCTGTATACCGTTTGCTCCTCATGAAAGTGTCCTCCATTGTGTAAATTGTATCGGATCCTCTCATTCAAGGTGGTTCAGTTTTCGGGGGTCAGGTCAGTTACTCATGTCATGCACCTGCGTTGGCGGAAATCATATCCAACTAACTTTCCAGTCTCGTCCCTAATCCCAGTTCCTTCGCCCGCCGGTAGACGGATGGTAGAATGGCTGCGTATTCGCCCCAGATACCCAGTCCAATATATAGGATGATTTCGTCGTTTGACTCTCTGCCAAGTGCGTGCCCAGCGGCAATATCTGGCCATTCCGCGTAGATCTCGTTCCTACTCAATCTGCCGTCGCTAATGAGCTCGACTATTTCCGGAACTCGATAACTCACATATTCCCAGCGATCGACTATTAACTTGTCAACTTTCAGCAGCATATCGAAAGCTATCTCCTGGTAAGAGCCCATCCGGGCAATGAAGGCGCCTGGCTTTACCTGGGAAAGTTCAAAATTCGCGGCGCGGCCGGTGGTTACCGTCACTATCAAGTCTGCATCTTCAACGGCCGTTTCTTTTGAGGTGGGTATATTTATAGACAGCCCTGTTTTTTTCCTCATCTCTACAACAAACTGTTCAGCAGCCTCAGGTATGACATCCACCACCCACACCTGGTCCAGGTTAAACAGTTCGTTAAGACACAAAAGATGCGTCCGCCCCTGTCCACCCGCACCGAAGATAGTTAATGTCTTACTTTCAGGAACAGCGAGGTATTTGGCTGTTACAGCCGTCGAGGCGCCTGTCTTCATGGTCGTTATCCAATTCGCTTCCATAATACAGGCTGGCAGACCTGTATCTGCTTGGAACAGAGTCACCATTGAATCAGTTACGGGCAAACCCTTGGCGATATTACCCTCGAAAAAGCTGAAGCTTTTTACGTAAGCGTACTCTTCACCATCCATGTAACCAGAGAACGGCTTAATAAAACCGCCTTCTCCAACGTCCATATAAAACTTGTCTCCCGCAACCCGCCCTGCGCCCTCGGCCTTAATCCCCTTCTCTGCCAGAAGAACGGCATCTTTAGGTTTCATGCATTGGCCCACTTCGGCCTCAGTTAAATAGAGAATATTTTTATGGCTCATTTCTCTCATTTTCTCCCTCAAGCGAATCAGTCGGTGAAACTACAATCAATGATCGATATACGCATCGGCCAGCTCAAGAGCTTGATCCAGCATTGCCAGTCCCTCCTCTATCTGATCGGCACTGACTATCAGAGGCGGCGCGCAGAAGATCCAATCCCATTTAACGAATGTACTCATTCCCTGGTCTCGAAGGTTTCTGGCTACTTTGATCATAGGTTCGCTGGCTGGTTGGTTCCATCCACTCATTGGCTCACGTGTTATTCGATTCTTGACCAGCTCAATCACCTGGTGAAGTCCCGTCCCCCTAATTTCACCAACGCTGGGATGTTGCTCCGCCAGGTCCATCAGCCCGCTGCGAAGCACTTTACCCATTTCCCGCGCCCGATCGATAAGCCCCTCTTCGTGGTACACCTCGATATTCGCAGTCGCGGCCGCACATGATAGCGGGTGTGAACTGTAAGTTAGGCCGGCCCAAAGCGTATTGTCCTCGAAATGGGCTGAAATTTCATCAGATACTACTACTGCACCCAAAGGCACATACCCACTAGTCAGACCCTTAGCCATAACCATGACGTCCGGCTTTACAATCGGGTAGTGATTAACACCAAACCATTCACCTGTGCGGCCGAACCCGCTCATTACCTCATCTAGGATGAGCAAGATGTCATACCTATCACAGATCGCTTGGATTCGACTCCAGAATTGTTCACCCCCTTGGACTATGCCACTCGATCCACTGTAGGCCTCAAGAAGGATAGCAGCCACGTTTTCGGGACCCTCAAACAGAATAGTCTGTTCAATCAAATCAGCAGTGACGCCATCACCTTCATCGCTGCTTCGACCTCTGTAGATTGGGCTGCGGTATGAATAAGGACCATGAACGCGAACGATCCAGGGGATGCCAGGTTCATTTGGCAGACGTCGTGGATCGCCGCCGGCCGTCATGGCCCCGAACGTCGCTCCATGATACGACCGATAGCGTGTGACGATCTTTTGTCGCCCTGAGTAAAGACGGGCGACTTTCATCGCATTCTCAACCGCGTCCGCCCCACCTACTGTGAAGAAGCTCTTTCCAAGATTGTCTGGGGTTATTTCGCACAGAGCTTCGCCTAGTCGAGCGCGAGCTTCGGTTGCGATGCCCGGATAAGCGTGCCCCATCCGGGCAGCTTGCTCCTGTATCGCCTTAATCACATGGGCGTTTCCATGACCGATATTCACGTTAAACAATTGTGATGACCAATCTAGAAACCGATTGCCGTCTGCGTCCCAGAAGTAGACCCCTTCTGCTTTCACCATTGAGATCGGGTTCCAGGCGCTTTGAGCTGTCCAACTAGTAAGTGTATATGCCTTATTAAGTGCCACTAACTCCTTATGACTTAAGCTCATGAAATTCGCTCCGCTAAAACTCTATTGTTAAGAATGTTTCTCCAAAGCTGATTGCCCGCTAAAAGAGTTGAATAGATAGTTAGAAGCAAGCGCAGAAGATAAATGTGGGGCGACAATTATTCTCGGCGAGTTGGTAAAAAGTGGCCCGCCTGTTAAAACTGACACGACAGTTAGAATTGGCGTGACCATTCCTTCGGCCACCGTTCCACAATCACCTTTGTCTGGGTAAAGAATTCAACGGCGTGTTGGCCCTGACCATGCAAGGTACCAAAGAAACTTTCTTTCCAGCCGCTGAATGGGAAGAAAGCCATTGGCGCGGCGACACCTACATTGATGCCGATGTTTCCCACTTCTGCTTCATATCGGAATTTACGAGCGGCCGCGCCGCTGCTGGTGAACAAGCAGGCCATGTTGCCATATTGCCCACTGTTTAGGAATTTGATTGCCTCATCAATACTTTTTACATGAATCAAACCTAACACCGGACCAAATATTTCGGTCTTGGCAGTCGTGCCTCGTGGATCAACGTTTTCCAGAACGGTGGGGCGGATAAAACTGCCCTGTTCATATCCGGAAATGGTCGGGAAGCGACCATCTACCACAACCTTAGCCCCTTCATCAATTCCCTCTTGAACAAGGCCTTCTATTCGATGCATGCTCTGTTGATTGATGACGGGTCCCATTTGCACGGACTCATCCATCCCATATCCGACTACGCGGGAGACGGCTGCCTCTGAGATTGCCTCTGTAAATGGCCGGTGAGCCTCTCCTACTGTCAAAGCAATCGATGCAGCTAGGCAGCGCTGACCGGCGCAGCCGAAAGCAGAATCGGCCGCTATCTTTTTTGTCATCTCCATATCCGCATCGGGAAGCACTATGATCGGATTTTTAGCTCCTCCCTGCGCCTGAACCCTTTTGCCATTGGCCGATCCCCGGCTGTAGACGTACTTGGCAACCGCGGTTGAACCGACAAAACTGATGGCTTGAATATCGGGGTGATCGAGGATAGCAGTGACCGCTTCCTTCGAACCATTGACCATGTTGACAACGCCTTTCGGAAAATCTGCCTGCTCAAGAAGCTCAAAGACTTTCTGCATCGTTAGTGGTACTTTTTCTGATGGTTTCACGATGTACGTATTGCCGCACGCCAGGGCATACGGCATAAACCAAAACGCGATCATTCCGGGGAAATTGAAAGGCGCAATGACGGCACACACGCCCACAGGTTGTCTGATCATCAACTCGTCAATGCCAGCTGCTATATCTTCGGATATATCGCCCTGCATCATAAGGGGAATGCCGCAGGCAACTTCCACGTTTTCAATTGCTCGGCGTATCTCTCCTCTGGATTCACCGAGTGTCTTGCCGCATTCCATGGTGATTGTGCGGGCAAGCTCTTCGAAATTATCTTCCATTAAATTCTTTAGCTTGAACAAGTATTGGATACGGGCAGTGGCTGGTGTTCGCCGCCACCCGTCAAACGCTTTAACCGCTGCTTTTGTCGCTTCATCCACTTCTGCTGCTGGTGACAAGGGTACTTGTCCCAATACATCGTTTGTTGCCGGGTTAACTACCTCTAAATACGTTGCAGCTGATGATTTCCGCCACTCGCCTTCGATAAAGTTCAGCAACTTGCTATTGGATGACATTTATTTTCCTCATTGGTTTTTGCTAAGGGCGATTTTTAACCCATCTTCAAACGCTTGCAGCGTTTCGGCCACGTCTTCCTCCGTATGATCAACACAAAGGAAATATGGTTCGAAGCCATCCGGGTCAGGCATTACTCCTTTTTCAATCATGTAATTCGTGATTGCCTCATATAAATCCCAGTCAGCTTTAAACAGATCGCGCCAATCCCTAGGCTGGGTATCCATGAACGTGATACCAAATATGGCTGGTGTTCCGTTTATGAAATGAGGAACACTATGGCGATTAAGAATCTCGCCGATCCCCTCAATTAACATGCCACCTACTTTGTTCAACTGCTCAAATACCTTACCGGTCTGGATGAACTCAAGGGTGGCATCGGCTGCAGCCGTTGAAACCACGTTACCTGTGTAGGTGCCTCCCTGAAACACTTTCCCAGGCCTTATGGACATCATTACCTCTTTCTTGCCGCCAAAGGCAGCGATTGGATACCCATTGCCCATAGCTTTCGCGAATGTTGAAATGTCTGGCAGCACGCCAAAATACTCGCCTGCTCCACCTGGCGCCAAGCGAAATCCGGTTTTGACCTCATCGAATATGAGCACAATGCCGTATTGGTCACACTGCTCTCGCATGAATTCAAGAAATCCGGGCTGAGGCATAAGACCGGCTCCATTACCCAACATAGGCTCCACGATGATAGCAGCGATTTCTTCTCCCCTCTGTTGTAATATATCCCCCAGCACCTCGACATCATTCCAGGGACATAGCTGGATTAATTCACGCATAATCTCTGGAATGCCTATGCTTTGTTTATAGGCCATTGGGTGTTGGCGATTACCAACTTTATCTATCTTTCCGCCTGCCGTTGTCCACAGAACATAGTCATGAGCTCCGTGATAGCACCCTTCAAATTTAAGCAACAGGTCCCGTCCAGTATGGCCTCGTGCCAGGCGAATGGCATGCATGGTGCACTCAGATCCGGTATTAGACAACCGAACCATTTCAACACCTGGACACATTTCAACAATGCGTTCAGCGACTTTTACCTCATAGCGCTGAGTGGCCGCAAAACTTAGTCCATGATCAATTGCTTCCTTAACACGGCCGTTAACAAACGGATCCGTATGGCCCAAGATGACAGGCCCGTAGCCCAATCGATAATCTATGTACCGCTTGCCATCAAAATCATATACATAAGCATCCTTGGCGTCGGCTATAACAAGCGTTTGATCGTCTCCCGAATAGCGGAAGTTTGAATTAACTCCATATGGGATGACCTTTAACGCTCGCTCGAAGAACTCATGAGATTTTTCTCCATGTTGTGGCATCGAATGCCTCCCTTATTTTGATATTGGCCGGTTGTTTTGTAAGTTAACAAATTTAGACTTCCCAACCTCGTCGCTGTGATCGATTTCCTCGTTTTAAATTTTACGACTGAATACGATATTCGCAATATATCGCCTTTTGTCGTTTGATTTTCGCATATATTTATTGTAGAATACTGAATATTCGCATTGTATGCAAGTTAAATATTATGGATGCTCTGGATCGATCTATTGTCGCCATCTTGCAAGAGGATGGTCGAACGCCTTTCACTGAAATTGCTAAATCCCTGAACGTTACTGAGGGGACCGTCCGCAACCGAGTAACGAAGCTTCTCGACGATAAAGCTATCCAGATCATTGGCGTCCTCGATCCCCATCGTATGGGCTACCAGGCCCCAGCCATAATCGGCGTCTCGATTCAGCCACCTCATCTGGAAAGTGCGGCAAAGAAGATCGCGGTGATGCCAGAAGTCAGCTACCTTATTATGATTGCCGGTGATTACGATCTGATGGTTGAAGTCTTTTGTCGTGACCGGGAGCATCTAGCCTCATTCCTCAAAGATCGGTTGATGCATGTGGATGGCGTTCAAAGAACCCAAACTTCTTTCATCTTACACACCTATAAAGTAGCCCTAGGGGCCAAGACAGTTCTATCCCGCAGGGTGCCTTTGGACCTGCCTGAATAAACTATACTGGGTCGGCTCTGGTAGTGATTGCAGCTTGGCCCTATCTTATTATAAAAGAGATTATATTTCTTCAAGACCGCATTTAAATTCCTTGAAAAAACGTGCGCAATCAAAGGGTGATCGGACGTATATCACAAGAATTTAATGGAGCACTTACGATGACCTTAGACGACAGAGAGCGCTTATTAGATTTACTTTCCGAGACTCACTTAAAATCGCGTGTGGCGCTTAAAGGGATCGATCTTGAGATGCAAGTATACGAAGATGGCAGTTGGCGTATCCGGGATATCCTCGGCCACATAGCCACTTGGGATCGCCAGGTTGCCCAATCCTTGCGGGCCTACAGCCAGGGAAAAGAATACGCCATTCCCGATTTCGAGGAGGATGGTTTCAATGAAGAGGATGTGAAAAGACAGCGAGCCTTAACTTCTGAGCAGATTTACGAGGAATGGCAAACTGCCCGAGGGATGTTTAAAGACGCTGTTCGAGAAATACCACAGAATCTCTTCCCAGGTGATCTGCTTTATCCTTGGGGAGATGAACGAGGCACAGTCGTAAAGCTGGTTAAGGAAATGTGTGATCATGATAAAGAGCATCATTCCGAAATAATGCGGGCTGTTAAAGTTTCCCTTGAGACTTGATTATTCACTCCAACGAAGAGAGATTGCTTTGTTCGTTCAAATATGCCCACAATGCCTAAAAATCATTGTGTTCGATATATTTATTAGGAGTATCTGAAAGTGCTTGATTTGTTGAGCGGAATCGGCCGGGTCAAACTTGTCCAGTTGCAGCCGGCAGGATTGATCATCGAGACGCCTTCTGGTGGTTATTACGATGAATCCAGGCGGGTAGAGGTTGATCAGCTCCAGATGACATCGTTGGGCATCGAAGCCACTACTAAGGAAGGCGAGCATGTGCTCGATATTCACCACATAGATCACCCCGACAAAGCTTACGACAACGACGATCTCGTATGCATCGGATTTACATCCCACTATGAAGTGATGCGTACCCATTTTGGGGCGCATATGGTTGATGGCATCGCTGGAGAGAACATCATCATCGAAACCGAGGATGAGGTTTGGCTGCCTGACCTGGGAAAGGGTATCGTTATCGAAAACCAGGACACAAATAGCCGAACTATGCTAGATCTAGTTAATTACGCTTCCCCATGTCAGGAGTTCAGCCACTTCGCTATGCAAAGCCAACATAAAAAGCTAACAGCTGATGAGCTGAAGACAACGCTTCAGTTCCTGGACAAGGGCCGCCGCGGCTTTTTACTGGTGATGCGCGAAGGACAGGCGACGGCAGCGATCCGGCGCGGGGATAAGGTTTTGGTGATCGGCGCGAACTAACCTCAGGTCGCCAAGGAGAAATAATGAATATTTTTTCTGTTTTACACAACCCAGGCCAATTCATTGGAAGTGAGATCGTATGAAACCAACACCCTTTTACCCACGAACATCATTATTGTGCAACAGTCATAGTTGGACCGAGTGGTCGGGTTGGCTTTCGGCTAATACATATGACATCGATCACACGCATGAATACATTGCTATCCGTACTGCCTGTGGGGTTTTCGATTCTTCGCCGCTTTACAAATATCTCATTCATGGACCGGACGCGTTGAAGTTGATGAATCGGGTAGTCACGCGGGATGTCTCCCGTTATGCTGTCGGCCGCTGCATGTACACACCATGGTGCGATGATGAAGGCAAAATCATTGACGATGGTATCCTGGTCCGATTAGAAGAGCAGGCATTTCGCCTAACGGCCGCAGACCCTACTCGTCATTGGCTGGAAGATAATGCCATTGGCTTGGATGTGACCGTTGAGGAGGTAACTGAGTCATTAGCTGTTCTGGCGTTACAAGGCCCCTATTCACGTGCTTTACTCAATACGCTCTCTGATGCTAATTTTGACCAGTTACCCTACTTCAGCATTTCAAAAACAAAGTTGGCGGGTATCCAGGCCACTGTATCCCGCACGGGCTATACGGGCGACCTGGGATTTGAAATCTGGGTGGAGTCGCACAAGGCTCTAGAACTGTGGGATGTGTTGTTTGAGGCAGGCCAAGCGTATCGGTTGCGACCATTTGGCGAATATGCCCTCGACATGGCTCGAATCGAAGCTGGACTGCTACTAGCAGAAGTGGACTTCCACTCCTCTAAAAAGGTTCTTCATGAATTCGAAAAATCTTCGCCACTTGAATTGGGCTTAGGCTGGACGGTCAACCTTGATAAAGAGTTTTTCGTCGGCCAACAAGCTCTAAAACGCGAGTTGACACGTGGGCCGGCCTGGATGACGATGGGTCTAGAAATAAACTTAAAATCCCTTGAGGCTATATTTGGCGACTTTGGGATGCCGCTTCATTTGCCATATGCGTCTTGGAGCGAAGCGGTACCGATCTATTCCGGCGGACGGCAAATTGGCAAGGCGACTAGCGGCACCTGGTCTCCAATGCTCAAGAAGAATATTGCCATAGCCCGGCTCAAACCCCGGTATGCCGCGCCGGGCAGAAGCGTAGATATGGAAGTGACCATAGATGCCCAACGCAAACAGGCTAGGGCAACGGTGGTTAAGATGCCGTTTTTCAATCCACCTCGAAAGATAGCCACAGGTTGAATATTAACATGACGACACACCTTGCTGTCGTAGGCGGTGGTTTTGCTGGTTTGGCGGCTGCCTTTGAACTATTTAACTTCGGTTTTGCGGCAACGGTGCTTGAAGCACAGCAGAGTGAAGGCGGCTGCGTCTGGTCTGCGAAATTGCCCGATGTGCGGCTGGGACATGTAGTTACGGCCGTTGCTTATCATCAAATCGGTGCTTCCATCAAAGGTGAGGTTGTTACTGGTACCTTTGATGTCGCGGCGGAGGCTATCATACTAGCCATTCCTGTCAAACTATTGAGCGAACGTGAGTTCAACTCAGTCTTACCACGGGCCACCGAAGAAGCCATTTCGTCTGTCCCTATAGGAATAGCGGCCAAACTCGTGGTGGGCACACAAAACCCGCCACCTCCCCGCGCAAATCAGGACTTGAAGCTGCCATATTGGAGCTGGACTGGCAAAGGAGAAGGAGGCGTCCCGAGATCGGCCGTTACCGCCTTCTGCGGCTTCGAACAAACTCAACAAAAGTTAGCCATAAACAGCAGCGACCCATCGATCTGGTTAGACAATCTTCAATCAACCATTGCCGACCTGAACTTTGTAAATGATCCGATTATGGTGGACTGGTCACGAGACGAGTGGGCCGGTTGTTGTTATTCGGCCTTGGACAACAAGTCGAGGGATTTAATGCCCCTCCAATCTCAACCTGTAGGAAGAATATTCTTTGCCGGTGAACATACGGCCGTAGACACCGGAACGATGGAAGGCGCATTGGCCAGCGGTCTCCTGGCTGCTCGGCAAATAAGTGAGGTGCTTCAATGACAAAACAGTATGACGCGATAATCATCGGTGGAGGACACAATGGCCTGACGACAGCGGCCTACCTGGCGAAGGCCGGGCGCAAAGTGTTGGTATTAGAGCGGCGTTATTTGCTTGGCGGTGCGGCTGTTACCGAGGAAATTTTTCCCGGATTCAAGTACACCGTCTACTCCTATGTGGTCAGCTTGTTACGGCCTGAAGTGATTCAGGAACTGCAGCTTTACAAACATGGCCTGCACTTAATCCCAACCGACGGCTCCTTCGTACCTATGGAGGATGGAAACTACTTCGCCGCATATGCTGATGAAGCCAGTTCCCTGGAAGAAATCAGGCGCCACTCCACCCGCGACGCCGATATGGTTGCAGAATTCAATAACGTGATGTACGCCATGGCCTATGCGGTGAAGCCGATCTTAGCCATGATTCCCCCTGATTTGGCCTCGCCTGGCTTGGATGGCTTTCGAACTCTGCGCGGGTTTGGCAAGCATATGAAGTCCTTAGGCAAAGAGAACTTTCACTGGCTGACCAAGATCATGACCATGAGTGCCTATGACTTTGTTAGTGAGTGGTTCGATACAGATGTATTCAAGGCCTTACTATCAACTAGTGGCATCATCGGCACAATGCTGGGTATAAAATCGCCTGGCACTGCTTATGTGCTTCTTCATCATTATATGGGCGAAATGGATGGCGCCTTAAGCGCCTGGGGCTCGCAAAAAGGTGGCACAGGAATGGTGAGTGAGGCGATTGCCAGCGCAGCCCGTAGCTTTGGCGCGGAAATTCGCTGTAATGCGCCGGTAGCCCAGGTCATCATTAAGAACGGGCAGGCAGTGGGCGTAGCCCTGGAAAACGGCGATGAGATATATGCCAGGACTGTCATCTCTGGCTGTGATCCCAAGGTGACATTTCGCACACTGGTCGATGAAAAGGAACTTCCCTCAGATTTTGTAAAGACCATTGATAAATTCAAATTCCGGGGATCATCCGGCAAGGTGAACCTGGCGCTGGATGGATTGCCGGACTTCCCGGCGATGAAAGATAAATCGTTGATACAAAGCACATTGTTCATTGCACCCAGCACAGACTACTTGGAAAAGGCATACGATGACGCCAAATACGATGATTTCTCGAAACGGCCATTTTTGGAAATCGTCATTCCCACTGCTGTTGACCCCTCAATGGCTCCACCAGCGAAACACGTTATGTCAATATTTGTGCAGTATGCTTCCTATAATATGCCAGCACACGGCAGCCGCGATCAGCAGCGGGAAGCCTTCGGCAATGCAGTCATTAATACACTAGCCGAATTTGCTCCTGACATAAAAGACCTGATTCTGCACAAACAGGTTCTGACGCCGTGGGATATGGAAGACCAAATTGGCTTAACCCAGGGCAACATATTCCAGGGCGAACTCACTCTTGACCAGCTATTTTTCCTACGGCCTGTCCCTGGTTGGGCCAAATACCGCACTCCCATCCGCAATTACTATCAATGTGGCTCCGGCACCCATCCTGGAGGGGGAATCACAAGCGGGCCAGGACGACTAGCGGCCTTGGAGATTATTAAAGACGGGAACTAATGTTGGATTGACGGGTGTTACGGTACAGGGGTGTCGATAGGAGACAGTTATGGCAAATGAAAAAGAACAACGAAAAACGATAGTTGCAGCCCTGACAGTTGGTGCAGCAATTGGCGCTGGGATTGCTCTGCTGTTGTCGCCAAGAAGGGGCCGTGAATTGCGAACGCAATTACGCGAAAGCGGCGTATCGTTGATGGATTTTGTGCGGCAGCGGACCGGTCAGGGTGAAAAGCCACGGGCGACAGCCGAGGAACCTAAGCTTGCGCTGTCACTCAAGGCAAGCCATACGGATTATGATGTGATTCTGGTTGGCGCCGGGCATAACGGGCTGGTGGCGGCCGCTTATCTAGCCAAGGCAGGGCGCAAGGTGTTGGTGCTAGAACAGAGAGATAGGGTCGGCGGTATTGCTGTGACTGAAGAACTCCATCCCGGCTACAAATTTTCCACCTTGGCAGATGGTGCGGGTTACCTCTCACCAGATATCATTTCTGATCTCAACCTGAGACACCACGGCCTAAAATTCTTATCCTCCGACCCCCTTATCTTTGCGCCACAACCAAACGGAACTTACCTCACAATCTGGCACGATACTAACCGTACTGCTCGGGAGATTGCCAAACACTCGACGCATGATGCAGAGAATTACCCCAGATTCATCGATCAGATGGGTAGATTTAGCCAAGTCATAACCGGGATAAAAAATATGACCCCGCCTGATTTGCCTGACGTGGGTATTCGGGACATGATGGAACTGCTAAACGTCGCCACTCCGGTACGCGGTCTTGGCCGGAAGAACATCCCCCAGGTGATCCGTATAATGCCCATGTCGGTAGCTGACTTGCTCAACGAATGGTTCGAGTCAGACACGGTAAAAGGGGCGATCGCAGCTTCGGCACTGAAAAATATCTCCTGGGGGCCGAGGGAAGCGGGCACGGCCTACATGTTGCTTCACAAATGGTCCGGAAGCAACAACGGGCTATTCCGTTCCAGCGGGCAGGTGAAAGGGGGCATGGGTTCTTTGACACAGGCCCTTGGAGGTGCCGTCAAGAGCTATGGCGCAGAAATCCTGACTAACAGCGAGGTGGCCAAAATCGTCACCCGGAATGGCCAGGCTGTAGGCGTTGAATTGACCAATGGAGATCAGATTTCGGCGGCTGCCGTGGTTTCAGCAGCGGATATGCGGAAGACGTTCTTGGAGTTAGTAGAACCTTACTATTTGGATCAGAAGTTTCTGAAACATGTGCAGAATATCAAGTATCGTGGCACGATGGCGCGTGTACATTTTGCCTTAAGCAAACTACCAAATTTCACGGCTGTAAATGGTGACGGGGAACAACTTCTTAGCGGCCGCGTTCAGATCGCACCATCGATGACATATCTTCAAAAAGCATTCGATCCGGTGAAATATGGCCGCTATTCGGACCGACCGTATCTTGACATCCAGATACCCACACTTACCGATTCGTCTCTTGCCCCTGAAAGTAAGCATCTGATGTCTGCAACCGTAAAGTACATGCCGTACCACTTAAGGCAAGGAGATTGGAACGAATTACGTGACACGCTAGGCCAATTGGTAATAGATACCATTGCCGAATACGCACCTGACTTCTCACAGTGCATTGAGCATACACGTGTCATTACGCCCTTGGACTTGGAATCTATTTATCACTTACCGGAAGGCAACCTGGATCACGGCGAAATGACGTTGGACCAATTTCTATGGATGCGACCCGTTCCAGGCTACGCTCAGTATCGAGCGCCAGTAGAAAACCTTTATCTATGCAGCGCCGCTACACACCCTGGCGGAGGTATAACTGGCGCCAATGGCAGAAACGCCGCCCGCGAGATATTGAAGGATTGGAAATGAGCGCAGTGACCAGGGAGCATAGGAGCAAAATTGGCGAGGAGAATAGCTTCCCAGCCCCCTTACTCCCCCGCATTTTAAAATTGGGAATGTGATTGTGTGAGACTAACCCCCCTTTCACCCACGAACATCCGAATTACGCGATCCTTATAACTGGGGTTTGTGGGTTAAAGGGGGTTAGTCTCACACAATCACATTCCCAATTTTAAAATGCGGGGGAG
>PVMS01041413.1_pt1 | contig 13457 bp, 10 predicted proteins | sample 1853461 | NCBI WGS metagenome assembly PVMS01 (sample SAMN08582032, study PRJNA380276) | Marine sediment metagenome, whole genome shotgun sequencing project. | isolation source: ocean sediment barecode stripped | collected 2017 | reverse complement strand
TGCTCGCCCCTGGGCGGCGTCGGTCGGACGGCGCGCATCCTGCGCTGCGGCCGACCATCGTGGAGGAACAGAATGTCGAGGTCCGCTACGACGTCCCCGCCCGCGGTGACGACCAGCCGACCGTCGCCGGTGAAGCGCCCGATGTCGGCGAGTTCGACACCCACACGATCGCAGCGCCGGGCGAGCGCAGCGACATTGCGCGGCGTGACGGCGACCACCATCCGCTCCTGTGCCTCGGAGAGCCACACCTCCCACGGTTCGAGGCCCGGGTACTTGCGCGGGACGAGATCGAGGTCGACCTCCGCCCCGATCGCCTCGGCCATCTCACCGACGGCGGACGAGAGCCCGCCCGCGCCGCAATCGGTGATCGCAGAGTAGAGATCCTCGGCGCCGACGAGAGCGTCGATCAGGAGCTTCTCGACGATCGGATCGCCGATCTGGGCGCTCGCGCCGGCGACCTCGCCGGTCGTCGCGTCCATCGTGGCCGACGAGAAGGTGGCGCGGCGGATCCCGTCTCTGCCGGTCGCGCCGCCGAGCAGCACTACACGATCACCCTTCTGCGGGCCGACGTGTCGAGCACCGAGCGGCGCGGTGCCCACACATCCGGCGAACACGAGCGGGTTCGTGGTGTACGCGTCGTCGTAGAGGATCGCCCCCGCCACGGTCGGCAGTCCGATCTTGTTGCCGTAGTCGGCAACGCCCTCGATCACGCCCTCACGGATCCGGCGGGGGTGGAGGGATCCCTCGGGCAGTTCGTCGAGCGGCAGGGCGGGCCAACCGAAGCAGAGGACGTCGGTGATCGCGATCGGGCGGTGCGCCGCACCGAGCACGTCGCGAATCACTCCGCCGACTCCCGTGTTCGCACCGCCGAACGGCTCGACCGCCGAGGGATGGTTGTGGGTCTCGGCCTTGAGAGCGATCGTGGCATGCTTCGAGAACTGCACGATCCCGGCGTTGCCGTCGAATGCCGATGTGACGAACGGCGCATCGATCGACTCGGTGCACCGTCGGAGCTGCTGGAGCAGCGGTTCGACGGTCGTGTCACCGTCGCCGTCACTCACGTCGATCACGGCGCGGAACGTCTTGTGGGCGCAGTGCTCGCTCCAGGTCTGGGCGATCGTCTCGATCTCGACATCGGTGGCGTCGCGGCCGAGCGCGGCGTAGTGGTCGCGCAGGACGAAGAGTTCCTCGGGATCCAGCGAGAGGGAGCGGACACGGTTCAGGCGGTCGAGCCCATCGTCGTCGAACGAGGCCAGGTCGATGCGGGTCGCCGGATGGGCGCGGGCATCGGGATCGGGGAGCTGCGGCTCGATGGTCCCCTCGACCCACTGCTGGACGATCGGATTGGCAACGATCCGGGCGACGACGTCGTCGGCCAGCGCCGGGTCGCAGAGGTCCGGGAACTCGACGCGCAGCCCGGACGCGGCCGCCGAGATCGGTAGTTGGAGCCGGTCGGCGGTGTGCCGCACCGCCGCGGCGATCCCATCGGTGACCCCGGGCTTGTAGGTGATCTCGATGCCCGACCCGGTCGGCGGATACCACGATCCGCGCTGGAGTAGCGGATCGACGAGTACGGCGTGCAGCTGGTGTAGTTGGTCGGTCGTCAGCTCGCCGTCGAGGTAGACGATGTCGGCGATCCGGAGTTCGCCGACGGGGGGGAGACCGAGGTGCCCGGCGCTTCGCTCGATGGCCGCCGCCCGTGGATCGGGGCCGATGGATCTGATCGTCAGGCGATGCCGGGCGGCCACCGCGCAACCATAGAGATCGCGCGGTGGCGCGTCTGAACCATTGTACGAAATATCTTGGTGGTGATGAGCGACACCGACCCCCCAGCCGTCGAGCCGGACACGCGGCTGATCCTTATCCGCCACGGCGAGTCGCAGGTCTCCGTCGACCGCCGGATCGGCGGTCATCGAACGTGCTCCGGCTTGTCCGATCTGGGTCGCCTGCAGGCGGAACGACTCCGCGATCGCCTCGCCGCCGATGCCGATCTCGAACCCGACCTGCTGATCGCCAGCAATATCGCCCGAGCCGACGAGACGGCCCGGATCATCGCGCCCGCACTCGGCGGGCTGGACGTGGTCGTCGATGCGGGCTTCGGCGAGCACGACCCCGGCCCCGAGCTCGACGGCACTTCGTATGAGGAGTACACCGAACGGTTCGGCATGCCCGACTGGGACGGCGATCCGCACTTCGAGGTGTTCATCGGCGGCGAGACCACCGCCGAGTTCCAACTGCGTGTCGGCTCGGCGATCTCGCGTGTGATCCGCGAACACCGCGGTTCCTCGATCGTGATCTCCTGTCACGCCGGCGTCATCGACGCGGCGTTCCGTCGCTTCGTGAACGCACCGCCGACCGGTTCGTTCGTCCTGCACACGCTGAACACGTCGATCACCGAGTTCAGCCGTCCTTCGACGGGCAACACCCGGCTCGTGCGCTACAACGACGCCAGCCACCTGGCCGGGCTCCCGACCGAGACACCGCGCACGGGGAGTTGAGCCCGACCGTGGCCGAGCACTGGGTGGTCGTCGGGGCCGGATCGGGCGGTTGTGTCGCGGCGGCGCGGCTGTCGGAGGATCCCGATCGGAGTGTCACCCTCCTCGAGGCGGGTCCACCCGCATCGCTCGACGATCTCGTGGTTCGCGGACGCACATTCCCGGATCTACGTGCGATGCGTTCACCGGGACGTGTTCCCGACCACTACGCCGCTGGTCGGGGGATCGGCGGTTCGAGCGCCGTGAACGCGATGTTGGCGCTGCGCGGTGATCCGGAACAGTACGCCGCATGGGGCTGGAGCGACGTGGATGACGCCTGGGACCGCGTGGCGATCCCCGTCGAACTGCCGTCCTACGTCGAGATCGGCGTCATCGACCGAGCGCTGCTCGCCTCTGCACCCGATGCTCGCCGTGTTCCCCTGACGAGGCGCGACGGCGCACGGGTGACCTCGGCCGACGCCTACCTGACGCCCAATGCCGGTCGCCCGAACCTGACCGTTCGGTCGGACTCGCCCGTGGAACGGGTCTTGCTCGACGGTCGCCGGGTCGCCGGGGTAGCGCTCGCCGATGGTAGCGAGATCCGCGCCGATCGGGTCGTCGTCGCCGCCGGGGCCCTGCACACGCCGGCGCTACTGCTCCGCTCGCGCATCACCACTCCCGGCATCGGCCGGGGCCTGCAGGACCACGCCTCGGTCTCGATCACGCTCGAGTTGCGCAGTGGTCCGGTCGGCCGCCAAGGCCTGCTCGCCTCCACGGTGCTCGAGCGCGACGACCTGCAGGTTCTCTCGATCAACCACACCGCCGACGGCGACCACGCCGCGCTGGCGGTCGCCCTCATGCGACCCGTCGGCCGTTCGGGACGAGTCACGCTGGAGCCGGGCGAACCGGCCGGTGAGCCACTCGTCGAACTCGATCTGCTCGGGGACGGGCGCGACCTGCGGCGGCTCCGCTCCGGCGTGCGGCTGCTGCTCGAACTCCTGGAGCGGGATCCGTTCAGGGAGATCGTCGCCGATGCCTACATCGACGAGTTCGGCACTCGCGCCGCCTCGCTCACCGACGACGCGTCGATCGATCGGTGGATGCCGTCGGCGCCCTGGGTGTACGCGCACGCGACGAGCACCTGTGCGATCGGAACCGTGCTCGACGAGGTCGGCGGCGTACTCGGGTACGAGGGTCTCTACGTGTGTGACGCGTCGGCCTTCCCGTCGGTGCCGGTGACGAACCCGCATCTGCCGACGACGATGCTGGCCGAACGCCTCGCGTCGCGTTGGTGAGTGTCAGACGAGCGTGAGCAGTTCGTCCATACTCTCGTGGAGCATCTCGGTGATGTCCCACACGTCGGGCACCAGGTCACGGTCGACGATGATCCCGAAGTCGAGATTGCCGTTGTAGCTCTGGACGGTGATGTTCATCCCCTGGCTGTCGGCGAGCGCCGAGACCGGGTAGAAGTGCTTCAGCTCGGCGCCACTCGAATAGAGCGGCATCGGGGGACCCGGCACGTTCGAGATGATGATGTTGAACGGCGGCGCTGCGCGGTCGGCCAGCTTCAGTCGCGAAACCATTCGCATCGCCCGTGCCGCGATCGCCGGCGGGGCGAATTGGGTGAAGTCCTGGAGCGCTTCGGCGGGGATCGCCTTGAAGTCCTCTTTCGCCCTGGTCATGCTCTGCTGGACCCGCGCCAGCCGTTCCCGCGGATCGTCCTCGTTCGTCGCCAGGTCGGCGAGCAGCGCCGACACCTTGTTCTCGTAGACATCATCGTTCGACGCGTCGCGCTGGTCGTCGGAGCGCACGCTCACCGGCACCATCGCGATGAGCGGCTCGTCGGGGAGCTGGTCGTGTTTGAGCAGATACCGCCGCAGCGCACCCGAGCACATGGCCATCACCACGTCGTTGAACGTGCAGCCGACCGCTCTGCGCACCCGCTTCGCGTCGTCGAGGGGGATCGACGTGTAGGCGAACCGCCGGTGCGGACCGATCGAGACGTTCCACGGTGTCCGCGGCGCGCGGGTCGGCGGTAGCGCCGGCGGGAGGTCGTCGTGTTCGCCGGCTGTCTCCTCGAGTCGACGGCGCACCATCTTTCCCATCGGTCCGGGTATCGGGCGCGCGATCATGTCGGCGAGGACGCGCAGACCGCCGTTGCCCGACGCTCTCGCGAGTTCGCGGCTCGCACGGGCGGAGAGTCTGACGAACTTCTCCGGTCGTCGCAGGTACTCGATCGCGGTGAGGCGGAGCAGCTCCTCGTCGGAGGGGATCTGGTCGGGCGTCCAGGATCGGGGCTCGCCGGTCGGCCGCGCAGCGGGATCGGTGTCGAGCATCGCCGCGAGCATCAACGCACCGGCGGCGCCGTCGATGGCCGCATGGTGCACCTTGGTGAGATGCGCGATGAGACGGCCGCCGTCCACCCCCTCGATCACGTAGAGTTCCCACAGTGGTTTGCGGCGATCGAGTGGCCGGGCGTGGATCCGGCTGACGATCTCGGCGAGCTGTTCGGGCGTACCGGGCGCGGGCACCGCGTGGTGGCGGCCGTGGAAATCGATATCGAAGTCGGGGTCCTCGATCCAGTACGGCAGGGCGAGCCCGAGCGGCACCTCGACGAGCCGCCGGCGGAACGGCGCCAGCAGGTCGATCCGCTCGAGGATCGTCTGCTTGGTCACCTCGACACCCGCTCCGCCGGGTGAGCCGGTCGGGTCGTAGAGGTTCATCGACGACACGTGCCCGAACGTGGACGACGTCTCCATGTTCAAGAAGCTGACGTCGGCACCGCTGAGTTGCCTCATGCGGCGACGTTAGCGCTCGTCCCGGCATCCGGACAGGGCGTGCGAGTATGGATCGATGGCACCGACGGACGACTACTCGCTCGGTCTGCACGAGATCGGCAACGACTGCTACGCCTACCTGCAACCCGACGGCGGCTGGGGTTGGAGCAACGCCGGTCTCATCGTAGGCGACGGCCGTTCGCTGCTGGTCGACACGCTGTTCGACCTCGACCTCACGGCGCGGATGCTCGACTCGATGTCGGGACAGACGTCGGGGGCTCCCGTCGACACCGTTGTCAACACCCACGCCAATGGCGACCACTGCTACGGCAACGGTGAGGTGACCCGCCGTTTCGCCGACGTCGAGATCGTCGCCTCGTCCGCATGTGCGGAGGAGATGGGTGAGGTCCCGCCGGCGATGCTCGCCGCGCTCAACGATGCGCCGGGGGACGTCGGTGAACTATTTCGCGGCTTCTTCGGCGATTTCAACTTCGATGGGATCGAGATGGAGATGCCGACCCGCACGTTCGACGGTCGTACCGAACTCGACGTGGCCGGCCGGCGCGTCGAGCTGATCGAGGTCGGCCCGGCGCACACGCGGGGCGACACGCTCGTGCACGTGCCCGACGCCCGTACGGTCTACACCGGCGACATCTTGTTCATCGATGGGACGCCGATCGTCTGGGCGGGGCCGCTCTCCAACTGGGTGGCGGCGTGTGATCTGATGCTCGGGATGGACGTCGAGATGGTGGTGCCGGGCCACGGTCCGATCACCGACAAGAGCGGGATCTCGGGTGTCCGCGACTATCTCGCCTTCGTCGACGCCGAGGCCGGCGGGCGTTACGAAGCCGGCATCGATGCCTTCGACGCGGCGCACGAGATCGCCCGTCTGATCGGAGCCGACGACCGGTTCGCGAGCTGGGGCGAGTTCGGCAGGATCGCGGTGAATGTCGAGACGGTGTACCGAGCGCTCGACCCGTCGCACGAGACCCCCGACGTGGTCGAGCAGTTCCGACGGATGGCGGCGCTAGAGGCTCACTGATCCAGCGGTCGGGGCGGGGGCCTCGAGGGCCTCGGGGGCTCCGTCGGGCTCGTCGGATTGGTCGGCTTTCAGCGATGCGGCGCGCCGTGTGTGGATCGAGCGTCGGACCGCCAGCACCCATCCGACGACGACGAGGATCGAGAAGATGAACCACTGGAACGCGTACGACAGGTGGTTGCCCTCGCCCAGTTCGGGTGCCGGCAGCGGCGCAGGGTCGGTCGGTTCGACCGCCGGCTCGCTCTCGATGAGATCGACGTAGACGGGGGCGAGGTCGCCCGTGAACTGTGGCGCGAGTTCGTCGATCTCGATGCGACGCACCTCGGTGATCACCCCGTCCTGCGAGTCGGTGAGCTGGCCGCGCTGGCGCGACTGATCGAGACGGACACGGCCGAGCACGATGGTCTCGATCGACGGTGGCTCGGGAATCTCCGCCCCGAGTCGGACGAACCCGCGGTTGACGAGCACGGTCGAGCCGTCGTCTGAGGCGAGTGCCGTGAGCACGTTGTCACCCGCCACCCCGCGCTGCGTGCGGTTGAAGACGAGGACCTGCGCCGGGATCCACGACCCCGAGACGGTGACCTGTCGCCACTCGTTCTCGTCCGGGTCGAAGCCGGGCTCGGCGAGCAGGTCGGCGAGCGGCACCGGCGGTTGCTCGCTGCGCTCGGACACCGCCCGGTTGAAGTCCTTGCGCTCATCGAGCCGACGGAGCTGCCAGAACCCGAGGTTGATCATCAGAACGACCGCCGCGATGACCAGCAGGTGGAACGCGATCCACGCGGGCCGGACGAGAAAGCGGTACATCTCCGCAAAGACGGTACCTCCGGCCACCGGGTACCGTGCCCCTCGATGCGCCCGGAGGAAGTCACCGCACAATGGTTGTCCGGCGTGCTCGACGCCGACGTCGACTCGGTCGAGCACTCACCGGTCGGCGACGGATTGGTCGGGATCAATCTCCGCGTCGGGATCACGGGATCGGCCGAGGCGCCGTCGTCGGTCGTGATCAAGATCCCGTCGCTCGATCCGACGAGTCGCGCGACCGGAATCGGTCTGCGCAACTACGAGCGCGAGGTCAAGTTCTACGAGCAGGTTGCGGCGACGGTCGAGATCAGGGTGCCGCGCTGTTTGCACAGCGACTGGGACGAGGAGACCGGCGAGTTCGTGCTCGTTCTCGAGGACATGGCACCTGCCGAACAGGGCGACCAGCTCGCCGGCACCGACACCGGGCGGGCGCGCGACGCCGTGATCGAACTCGCCAAACTCCACGGGCCGCGATGCGGTGATGAAACGCTGTCGGAGTACGAATGGATCGGTCGCCGCACGTCGGACCACGACGGTGCAGACCTCGAGATGCTGTACCTCGCCGTCTTCCCGGGCTTCGCCGAGACGTACCGGCGACATCTGAGCAGCGATGCGTTCGAACTCGCCGAGTCGTTCGGTCAACGGGTGGGTGACTGGCTCGACGGGCGCACCGGCCCCGAAGCGGTCACGCACGGTGACTACCGGCTCGACAACCTGCTGTTCGCCACCCCCGCCGGCGGTCCTGCGGTCACCGCCGTCGACTGGCAGACCCCTGGCCAGGGGCCTCCTGTCGCCGACCTCTCGTACTTCTGCGGAGCCGGCCTCCTCCCGGACGATCGCCGCCTCGTCGAACGATCGCTCGTCGATCTCTACGGCGCGTCGATTGCGGAGTTCGGTGTCGACCTCGAGGCGGATTGGCTGTGGGAGCAGTATCGGCACGCCGCGTTCTCCGGGGTGATCATGGCGGTGGTCGCGTCGCAGATCGTGGGCGAGAGCGAGCGCAGCGAGGCGATGTTCACCACGATGGCGAGCCGCCATCTGCAACACGCCCTCGACCTCGACTCGCTCGCGGCGATCTGATCGAGCGATCGACACCGGCGCACTACGATCCATACATGTCCATCGAGCACGCTGCGAAGTCCGAGCGCGAATCGACGGACAAGGTTGTGCCGGCCGACCACAGCTGGGTCGTTCGGCCGAAGCTGATCGTCGGATCGGGTGACGACCCCCTCGAACGAGATGCGGACGCGATGGCCGATGCGGTCATGCGGGCGCTTCGAACCAATGGGCCGCCGAGGGTCCGGGGGGCGACTCCTCGAATCCAACGCTCGTCCGAGGTCGGTGTGGCCGGCGGCACCCTCGATCGTGGGACCGAGGTGGAGATCGACCGTCGACGGGGTCGCGGAAGGCACCTCGATGGGGAATTGCGTCGATCCATGGAGGGCGCGTTCGGCGCTGATTTCTCCGACATCCGCCTCCACGTCGACGCCGGATCGGACGCTCTCAACGAGAGGATCGGCGCCCGAGCATTCTCGATCGGGTCGGATGTGTTCGTCCGTCGGTCCGACTATCGCCCAGGAGCCGACTCGGGCCGCCGACTCATCGCGCACGAACTTGCTCACACCGTGCAGCAGGGTGCGTCATCGAGAATCCAGCGATCGAGCGACACCACGATACGTCGGGCGCTCAACCCGGACTCGAAGTCCAAGGGTGACTGGAACTCGCTGCAAACGGGTCGAACCGGCGCCGGAGTCAACGGAGTGATCTTCGCGACCAACCTCGCGGGAGAGCAGATAGTGGTGAAGGGGCTGGCCGAGCCGCCCCAACGCGCGATGCTGGCGCAGGAAATGATGGAGAAGGCGGGCCTCAGAACCACCAAGACGAAGCCGGTTGCCGTTCGGAGTGGACTCGGCCGACACATCCTCACCCGGCTCGGTGCACTGGGCACAACGCTGACCGCGAACGCCGATCCGATGGGCGCGCAGATCACCGCGAAGGTGAATGCCTGGGCCAATTTCGAGTCGCTGCTGCTGATGGAGCCGGCGAGTGTCAAGAACCTGCAGGAGCTGGCAACCACCGGTCCCGGTCTACAAGTGGTCGTAGCGCCTTCCGTGTGGGCCCGTGCGGTCCACGGCGGGGGGCCGGATCTCACTGTTCCGGCGCGTCAACAGGTTGCCGACGATCAGGCAAACGTCGATGTACACGCCGGGTACTGGCGGACGCTGCTGAACAACCTCGAGATGTGGAAGCAATTCGGACGCATGATGTTCATCGACCAGTTCCTCGGCAACGAGGATCGGTTCGAAACCTTGAAGATCCAGAACGTGTTCATCGACAACGCCACCGGCGACGCCGTTGCGATGGACAACGACACCATGGCCGCCGAGTTCATCTCACAGGTGACCCACACAGACGCCGTAATGATGCCGCACAATCCGCAGGTGACGGTGACCAACAAGATCCCGGCAGATCACATTCGCGGAATCATCGAGGGGGGCTGGGTCTACAACCAGCCCTTCCAGGATCGGACGATGGGGTCGCTGCAGGTTCTCGGCGGCGACTACGCCACACTCAAGGGAACCTCGGATGCGAAGGTGCTCGCTCTCGTCAACACGCTCGATCAGGGTACTCAGGGCAACTCACACAATCAGCTGGGGGCGCAGGTCGCCATCCAGGAGTGCCTCGCCGCAAACGCGATCCAGCCGCTGCAGGCGGCGATGATCATCGGACTCGGCGAGGCGCGGGTCAGGGTCGCAGCAATGTTCAACGACGCTACGCGGACCAAGCGTTCGACCTTCGAGAAGCTGTTCAGGGCGCAGCTGAAGAACTACAAGGCGGGGTACGAACAAAAGGGCGACGCGATGTACAACTACCTCACGCTGACGATTCGGTACGACTATCTCGAACGACGGACGGGATTCGCTGCGGTCGGCCACGCGGCAGCACTCCAGGCAGTGCAGGTGAAGTACGCGAACGACGTCGCACAGTCGGCGAGGACCGGCGTGAGCGAGATCGACCCGAACACCTTCAGCGCGTCACTGGTTTCACTGACGTAGGCGGTCGGCCCGCCGCAGCTACCTTGGTCCCTGTGTCCGACCACCGCGATCCCGACGCCGGAAAGTGGGCGGCGCTGGACGCACTCGACAAGATCGAGTGGATGATCGAGTCGACGGGATGGGCGCTCGAAGCCGTTGCCGCCCGACCGGACGTCGTCCCGCCGAATCCGGCGTACGCCTACTCGATCGGGCTCCCCGCCGCCGTCGACTTCCCCGAGGTGGCGGTGTTCGGACTGACGCCGGTGGCCGCCAAGGGTCTCGTCACCCTCGTCGCCGACGCCCGACGAGGAGGGACCGAGATCCCGCTCGGCGTCGAGTTGGTCGGGCTGCTCGAGAACGAACTGCGATGCATATTCGCGCCGATCGATCTCGACACCTGGGGCCCGCTGTTCGACACCGCGACGTCGTGGTACCGCGGCGCCACCTTCGAGATGGTGCAGATGCTGTTCCCCGACCGTAACGGTTGGATGCCCTACGAGTCGGGCTACGACGAACGCCTCCAGATCGCCCACCCCGTCATCGGAACCCTCTGACGGTCATTCCCCGAAAAATGTACGCATCGTCGCGCTCAGCGCGACGAATCCTCCACAGAATGGGGGAGTGAGCACTTGATACCCTCGGGTCAGTCTGCCCGCTCCGGCGGGTTCGCTCCGCCATGACGAGCCAACCTCCCCTCCCGGTCACCGGCGCGTGGCGCCCAGGCGACGGCCCCGGCCATCGCCAGTTCTTCACGTTCGCCACCGACCGCCGATTCGCGCTCGACAGCGGTGCCGCGCTCTGCGATGTCGTCGTCGCCTACGAGACTTGGGGTCGACTCGACGCCGATGCATCGAATGCCGTCCTGCTGTGCCACGCCTGGACCGGCGACAGCCACGCCGCGGGGCACGCGGGCAAGGGGCATGTCACTCCCGGCTGGTGGGACGACACGGTGGGGCCCGGCAAGGCGATCGACACCGACAAGTACTTCGTCGTCTGCGCCAACGCACTCGGCGGATGCCAGGGGTCGACCGGTCCGGCCTCCCCCCATCCCGGCGACGGCAAGCCGTACGGGTCGCGCTTTCCGGTCGTCACGATCCGCGACATGGTGAGGGCGCAGGCCAGGTTGATGGGCCACCTCGGGGTAACCGCGTGGCTCGCCGTCATCGGAGGTTCGATGGGTGGCATGCAGGCGCTGGAGTGGGCGGTGATGTATCCCCGCCGCGTCCGGTCGCTCGTCGCCGTCGCCACATGCATGCAGGCGACAGCGCAGCAGATCGCGTGGGGCGCGATCGGGCGTCGTGCGGTCCGGCTCGACCCGCGTTGGCGCGGTGGCGACTACTACGACGCCGAGCCCGGCGAAGGTCCGGCCGAGGGGCTCGAGATCGCGAGGATGGTCGCCCAGGTCACGTTCCGCAGCGACAATGTGTTCACCGACCGCTTCGGGCGCGAGCTGGCCGACCGGGCAGGGCGGGGCGAAACGCTCGACATGTGGCAGCGCTTCGAGGTCGAGCGCTACCTCGAACACCACGGCTCGAAGCTGGTGAACCGGTTCGATGCCAACAGCTACCTGCTGATCGGCAAGGCGATGGACCTCCACGACGTCGCCCGGGGGCGCGTCAGCCTCGAGTGGGCGATGGGGCGGGTCAAGGTGCCGACGATGGTGGTCGGCATCTGGAGCGACATCTTGTATCCGTCGTACCAGCAGCGCCAGATCAACGAGATCCTGGTGGCCAACGGCGTCGACAGCGAGTACGTCGAGATCGACTCGCCGCACGGCCACGATGCGTTCCTCATCAACGGCGATCAACTCGAAGGACCGCTCGAACGATTCCTCGCGATCGCCCTCAAGCGCGAGCGGTGAGCGTCCCGTCGACCGTCGTGGCCGCCATCGCGGCCGGTGACCCTGCCGCGGATCGCGTCGTCTACGGGATCGTGATCTCGTTGATCGTGATCGGGGTTCTCCTGCTCGGCATCACGGTCTGGGTGTTCCGCCAGACCAGGGTCGACGCGGAACTGCTGGCGCCTCTCGAGCGCATGTCCGATCGCTCGTGGTCGAGGCGTGATCCGGCGACGCAGCGGCGGATGCTCGACGAGGTCCGCCCCGGCGATGCCGTTCCGTTGCACCGGGAACCCGGGGAACCGGCGGTCGATGTGGAATTCGAACAGGCCGACCGTCCCGTGACGTCGTTCGACGACCTGAAGGATCCCGAATCCGAGGATGGACCCGACGAGCAGGGCTCCGACGCCGAGGAATCGGACGCGGCGGAGACCGACGAGCCGGACGCGGCGGAGACCGACGAGCCCGACGGGGAGGAGCCGGACGCGGGCGATGAGGCAGACGACGACGATGGCGATGACGACGAAGCCGACGAAGACGACGACGAAGCCGACGACGACGCAGGCGCTGACGACGACGCAGGCGACGACGCCGATGAAGCCGATGAAGCTGATGAAGCCGATGAAGCTGATGAAGCTGATGAAGCTGACCACGATGCCGATCAAGCGGATGAAGCCGGCGCCGACGATGAAGCCGACGACGACCACGACGACGACCACGCCGATGACGCCGACAATGCTGTCGATGGCGAGGCCGTGTCGTCGGGGGCGGGCGATCCCCCAGGGGACGGCGGCGCCTGCGGGAACTAGAGTCGCCGACGTGGCAACATTCGACGTCGAAGAGATGCTCCAACGGTTCCGCGACCGGGCGGCCGCGGTCAAGAAGCGCCCGTTGCCACCGGTGGCGGGCGACGAGCGTCAGCAGTTCATCGAGCAGTCGCAGCTCGACTTCATGGACTTCGGCATCGTCGGGGATGCGGAGGCCACGCTCGACGATGGCGTACTGACGTTGCGCGTCGACCTCCGCTCCGATTCGGACTGACGGCCTCACGAGCCATGACGCTCGGTCTGCTCCTCACCTCGCTGGCGCTCGGATTGCGCCACGGAATCGACTGGGACCACATCGCGGCGATCGTCGATCTCACCGGCACCGCCGACAGTCGGCGCCGCGGGTTCGCCCTCTCGCTGCTGTACGCCCTCGGTCACGCCTCCGTGGTGTTCCTCCTCGGGGCGCTGATCATCGTCACGGGCGTCACGATCCCCGACTCGATGGATGCGTGGATGGGTCGGATCGTCGGATCGACGCTGATCGCGCTCGGCGTCTGGATCATCGCCGGGCTGCTGCGGAAGGGGCGGACCTTCAGACTCCGCAGCAGATGGATGCTGATCATCGACGGGACGTTCGCCGGGCTCCGCCGTGTGCGTGGAGGCCGGTCGCGGCGACATGTCGCGGTCGCTCACACGCCCGACCACGAGCACGTCGCCGGCTCTCACG
>PVMS01018070.1_pt1 | contig 13463 bp, 14 predicted proteins | sample 1853461 | NCBI WGS metagenome assembly PVMS01 (sample SAMN08582032, study PRJNA380276) | Marine sediment metagenome, whole genome shotgun sequencing project. | isolation source: ocean sediment barecode stripped | collected 2017 | reverse complement strand
TGTTGTCCAGCACCGGATAGCGATGGTAGCGTTTGTCGAGAAACCGCCTGGCCGCATCCGTGATGCTGTCCTCCGGACTCATGGCTTCGACCTCGGTACTCATGAAATCCTCAACCGTACCGCCATACTCGGAATGATAGCAGGCATTCAACACGACCCGCATACAATCCTTTTCCGTCAGTATGCCGATCAGTGCGCCGTCCTTATCGACTACCGGGGCAGCCGAAATGTCATTCTTGATCAGCGTATGGACGGCATGCAGTATCTCGGTGTCCGGCTCCAGCGTGGTCAGACGCCGGGCCATGTAATCCTTTACGCGAATCGTTTGCAACATCGTCACGTTCCCCGCTTTGCCGTGCGCCGGCGCCGTGACGCACAGGACAGGCTGCAGCTCTCCGGGCTCGGGCATTTCCCCGACGAGTTTCCTGGCCGGCACCCGCCATGAATCGGCTCACGGCCAAACCACTGCCCAGCCGCCAGTGCGGCACAGCTGATTATAAATACGAGAAAGCTGACGATAAATATTTCCATTGCCAGTCAGCCCGTTACCCGCCAAAGTCATCAAGCATAATATTCTCCTCGTCTACACCCTGCGAGTCCAGCATCGCGATGACCGCCGCGTTCATCATCGGCGGGCCGCACATATAGTATTCGCAATCTTCCGGTGTCGGATGATTCTTGAGATAGTTCTCGAACAGAACTTCATGCACAAAGCCGGTATAGCCTGTCCAGTTATCTTCCGGTAACGGGTCCGAAAGGGCGAGATGCCAGCTGAAATTATCGTATTTGGCGGCCAGCTTATCGAACTCTTCAACATAGAAAGCTTCCCGCAGGCTGCGCGCGCCATACCAGAAACTGATCTTGCGCTGCGTTTTGAGTCGCAGCAATTGATCGAGGATATGCGAGCGCATCGGCGCCATGCCGGCACCGCCGCCGACGAATACCATCTCCGCACCGGTGTCCTTGGCGAAGAAATCGCCGTAGGGCCCGGATACCGTAATCTTGTCGCCCGGTTTCAGGCCGAAGATATAGGATGACATGATGCCGGGCGGTGTTTCTGCTGGCGCATTCGGCGGTGGTGTCGCAATGCGGACGTTGAGCATGACGATATCATTTTCGTCCGGGTAGTTGGCCATCGAGTACGCACGCACAGTCGATTTTTCCACGACCGATTCAAGATCGAACAGGTGAAAGCGCTCCCAATCTCCCCGATACTGTTCCGGAATCTCAATATCCCGGTAAGACAACCGGTAAGCGGGACACTCGATCTGTATGTAGCCGCCGGCACGAAAATCCATGATCTCGCCCGGGGGCAATTCGACCACCAGCGCCTTGATGAAGGTCGCGACGTTATCGTTGGACCGGACCGTACACTCCCACTTGTTAACACCGAATACGTCTTCCGGAACTTCTATGCGCATATCCTGGCCCACGGCCACCTGGCATGCGAGCCGCTGACCCGCGGCTGCCTCACGCTTGCTGATATGCGATGCCTCGGTCGGCAGCAATTCACCGCCACCCTCCAGTATTTTCACCTTGCACTGGCCACACGTGCCTCCCCCTCCACAGGCGGACGGTAAAAACAACTCTTTGGCGGTGAGTTCATTAAGCAGCTTGCCACCCACGGGCACGGTGATTTCACGCTCACCGTTGACATTGATCGTGACGTCACCGCTCGGCACCAGTCGGGAGCGGGCGAGCAGAATCATCAACGCCAGGGCGATGACAATTCCGGTAAACAGCGTGACGCCTAAAATAATTTCCTGCATATGACGGACAGACGTTCTATACGCTGACTCCTACAGATCGATCCCGGAAATACCCAAGAAGGCCAATGACATTAGCCCCGCCGTGACGAAAGTAATTCCCAGTCCCTGCAACCCGTCGGGTACGTCGCTATAGCGCATTTTTTCCCGTAATCCGGCCAGGGCTACGATAGCGACCGCCCAGCCAAGCCCGACACCAAAACCGTAGACAACGCTTTCGGTGAAGTTGTAATCCCTCTGCACCATGAACAGTGAGGCACCCAGAATTGCGCAGTTCACGGTCAACAAGGGCAGGAAAATACCCAGCGCGTTGTAAAGAGATGGCAGGTATCGGTTCAACACCATCTCGAGAATTTGCACCATGGCAGCGATGACACCGATATAACTGATCAGCCCCAGGAAACTGAAATCGAGGTGGCCAAGGCCCGCCCATGCCAGTGCCCCATCGCGCAGCAGGTAGTTATAGATCAGGTTGTTCAGCGGCACGCTGATGCCTTCAACGACGATAACGGCGACGCCCAGGCCGAGCGTGGTTTTGATCTGCTTGGAAACTGCCAGGAACGTGCACATGCCCAGGAAGAACGCGAGGGCAAGATTTTCAATCAGGACCGCCCGGACAAAAATGTCGATGAGATTGCTCATCGGTGTTCCCGTGCCTCCTTGAGCTCTATCTCTTCAAAATCAGGCTGCTCAACCTGCTCGGTTTTCCAGCTGCGAACAATCCAGATTAGAAAACCGATAATGAAAAATGCGCTGGGCGGCAACAACAGCATCCCGTTGGGTATGTACCAGCCGCCGTTCTGCACCAATGGCAGAATTCCCACCCCCAGCAGCGTGCCGGCGCCAAACAATTCCCGAATCGTCGCTACAATGATCAGCACCAGGCTGTAGCCAAGACCATTACCGATACCGTCCAGAAAACTCATGGCTACATTGTTTTTGACCGCGAAAGCTTCGGCACGGCCCAGCACGATGCAGTTGGTCACAATCAAGCCGATGAAAACCGATAGCGTTCTGGCGGTATCCGGCGCATAGGCCTTAAGCAGTTCGTCCACCACGATCACGCCGGTCGCAATAATCGTCATCTGTACGATGATGCGCACGCTGTTGGGCATGTGATTTCTGATCAGGCTGATGCTGACATTCGAGAAGGCGAGTACCGACGTCAGCGACAGGCTCATGATCAGGGCTGTCATCAGTGAATTGGTAATGGCCAGCGCCGAACAGATGCCGAGTACCTGCAACGTAACCGGATTTTTGTTGATCAGCGGGTCGAATAACGTTTCGCGTGCCGACATTGCTCTATCCTCTCTCCGCAACCGCCCTGACGGGTGGCTGACTGTACAACTTGCCAAGAAAACTCGTGTAACCGTTCGGGCCAAACCAGTAAGCAACTAATTGTGTGACCGCATCGGCCGTAACCGAGGCGCCGGTCAGGGCATCGACCTGGTGACGAGCCGCGGTGGATCCTTCCTCGACCGCACCTGCCGCGACCCGGAAGCGCAAGCTGCCCTGACTGTCGAACAGTTGGCGACCTCCCCACTGTGCCTGCCAGTCAGGCCGCTGGATCTGATCTCCGAGGCCGGCAGTCTCCGTTTGTTCATAAAAACTGACCGCCGCGATCGTGTTCAGGTCAGCTTCGAGTGCCAGGTATCCGTATAGCGTCGACCACATACCCTGGCCATGGATCGGCAGGATAACGCGGCTGAGTTCATTGTTGTCCCAGACCAGGTATACAACGGCATGACGGGTACGTCGGCCTAATTTTGCCACGTCGTCCGCCGGCGGAATCGCAATGCTGAGATCAGGATCGTTAACCACCGCACGCGCATCGAACTCTGCAGGGTCGATCGACGCGTCAAACTCACCGGAATCGATATTCACGACCCGGATATCGAGTTGCTCTACCGCTGCGAGAATTTGGTCGTCCGACAACGCCGCACCGACCGGCACCAGGCCTGTCAGCGAAATAATATTACGGCTGCGTTCTATCAATTGGTTACGCAGCTGTTTCGGCTTCAGCGTAATCGCCGCGACACTGACCAGAATTGAACATACCAAGGCGACCAGGAACACGACCAGCAAGGCTTTTTGCGGGCTGTCGTTATTCACGATTCTGTCTCAAGCCGCACTTTGCGCCGCTTAATATTGCGTTCCACGACAATGAAATCAAACAAGGGCGAGAAAATACTCGCCAGCAGGATCGCGAAGATCACCCCTTCGAAATATGCAGGGTTGGTCACGCGAATAATGATGGTCAGAGCCCCGACCAGTATGCCGAAACCCCAGCGGCCGGGATTGGTCGTCGCAGCCGCCACCGGATCGGTCGCCAGGAACACCGTGCCGAAGGCCCAGCCCCCCATCACCAGGTGCCAGGTCCACGGTACGGCAAACATGGGCACATCCGCGGGACCCAGGTTGTTGAGCAACAACACGGTGCCGACCATACCGATAAACGAGCCCAGCATGATGCGCCACGAAGCGGTGCCGGTCACCAGCAAGTATGCTGCGCCTAGCAGGCAACCGAGTACCGAGGTAACGCCAAGCGGCCCGGGCTGGTTGCCAATGAACAACTGCCACCAGGTATAACCGACTGCCAGCAACCCCGGCACACCGCCCTCCTCGACGGCCAGTTCTATCGTCGTGGGTTCATCATAGCCGGGTACCGGAATCCAGGCGCCTTCGCCAAAAATCAGGTTTGAGTAGGAAAAAACCAGGAAAGCGAGACCGAGAATCGCGGGGTTCACCAGGTACCGCCCGGTGCCGCCGAATATGCCCTTGCCGACTACGATCCCGAACGTCATGCCGAGCGCAACCTGGTACAGCGGTGCCGTTGCAGGCAGGATCATCGCAAACAGCCAGGCGATCGACAGCAGACCCTCGTCCACCGGCCGGCGGCGCTGATGAGCAAAAAACGCCTCCCAAAAAGTTCCGGCCAGCAGTGCCACGACTAAGATCGGCAGGAAATACAGGAAACCGTGCAACAGGCATGCACCCATACTGAGCGGATCAATTCCCACGCCCAGTGACGACAATAACCACCCGCGCCAGCCCGGCGCCGCTTCTTGTCCGATCTGCAGCATGGCCAGGTTCGTTTGCTGACCGAGATTCCACATGCCAATCAACCAGCACGGCATGGTCGCGATCACAAAGTTATTGAGCAGTCGCTGCACGTTGTTGACATCGCGCACATGTGGCGCACCGGACGCAGTACCAGGCGACGAGTACAGGAACCTGTCCAGCAACTGGAAAACACCGCGGTAGGCTGAATAGTCACCGTCTTGCGTGAACTTTGGCCGTAATCGATCAAACAGTCTGCGCACGCGACTTATCCTTCCCTCTCGATCTGGTCCAGGTTGATTTGCAGCACCGTGCCGTAATCAATTTTTCCGGGGCAAACAAATGAGCACAGCGCCAGGTCCTCGGCATCCAGTTCAAGGCAGCCCAGCGCCTGCGCCTGGTCGGTGTCCCTGATCAGTAGTGCACGCAACAACGGAACCGGCAGGATATCCATCGGCATGACGTGTTCGAAAGCATCGACAGGCACCATTGCGGTCGGGCGGCCCTGCCGGGAACTCGAGAATGGCAGTAGTTTCATGTGACTCTGCCGGCGCTTGAATAAGCCCGCAAAACTGTACGACCGGGCGAACAGACCCAGCCAACCGAACAAACGACGCTGCCCACCGTCGGGGATGGCGCTGATCTGCAAGTGATAGCGCCCCAGGTAGGCTTCGGAACCAGCCGCTGTTCTGCCGCTCAGAACGGATCCGGAAATCAGGCGCGGCAACCGCACCTGCGTGTCAGCTTGCTTCAGCGTACCGGCCACCAGGTCATCGATATTCGCACCGAGCCGGGTAGTGACCAGCCGTGGCCGCTCGAAGCCTGCACCACCCAGGGCTACGGTGCGCTCGACCCAGAGTCGGCCCGCACTGAAAAGCTTGCCGATAGCGATCACATCCTGGTAACCGATGTGCCAGACGGTTCGGTTGGCACCGACAGGATCCAGGTGATGGATATGCGTGCCCGGCAGGCCCGCCGGATGCGGCCCGGAAAATTCAACATGACGAGTCTGCTCGCCGTGGCCCTGTGGCCCATTCCATTGCGGTGCGGTGCACACGTATACGGAACCTGCCGTCAACCGGCCGACGATTCGCAGCCCGTGCAGATATGCTTCCTGGTGTGCCGCAACCACTGTTGCCGGATTCGCCGCTAACGGCTGGGTGTCTATAGCGGTTACGAAAATTGAACGAGGTTCGCTATCCGACTGCGGCACCTTGTTATAGGGCCGCGTACGAAATGCGGCCCACAAGCCCGAAGTGAGCAAGGCCGAACGAATCTTATCCGGCGACAAAGAGTCCGGATCAGAACCGGCCAGTTCGGAATACGATGGACCCTCCGAAGCAGAATCATCCAGCTCAATAATGACCGATTGCAGAACACGTCGTGCCCCGCGATTCACATGAGTAACAATCCCGCCACCGGGTGCCGTAAACATGACTTCGGGATCACGCTTGTCGGCGAACAGAGGCTGACCCAGGCGAACCTGATCGCCGACCTGCACCAGCATCCTTGGTTTGAGCCCGACGTAATCGCTGCCAAGCACAGCCACCGAACGCACCGGATTACCCGCTTCGATGATGGGCTCCGGTGCGCCGGCAATGGGGATATCCAGTCCCTTTGATATTTTTATTTGCACCAAATCAGGACTCGCAATATCCGGCTCCATCCCACGATGGGACTCACTAGTCTGGCTAGCAAAATAGTATGGAATCTTTCATACCCTGCACCCGGCGCCGGTCTCACGGCACCTGCCAGTCCCCCGTCTCACTCTGGTAGATAATACGCACGAACAGCCTGCCTTTAACAATCCCCTGCCCCCATTCGGCTTCCAACCCGGCCAGCGGCCTCTCGGCAAGAATCTCGTCCAGGCTCATATCCTGCTCAAGATACTTCACCACCGCATTACGCGCTTGCACCAGCATATCGCGAATCTCGATCATGCGTTCACGGTCGGCCAGCGGGCCGTGCCCGGGAATAATGATCGTATCCGGACCAACCAGTTCCAACATCTTATTCGTGGCCTCGATCTGCCCTTTGATGGTGCCGCCGCTGGCGATGTCGATCAATGGAAAACCGCGGTTGATAAACGCATCCCCGGTATGCATGACATCGGCTTTTTCGAAATAGAAGATTGCATCCCCGTCGGTGTGTGCGGCGGGAACATGAATCACATAAATGACATCATCGTTGAATTGAAATGTCATGGTGTCACTGAACGTGATCACGGGTAAGGCCGCTTCCGGATGCGGCGGTGTCTCGGCCCTGAACACGAGGTGATACTGATCGGTCATCATGCGTGTCCGTGCGTTGTCGTGGGCGACGATGACATGACCCCTGTTGCCGAAGTTTTCGTTACTCCCGGTATGATCGCCGTGCCAGTGCGTGTTCAGCACATACTTAATGGATTGCTCGGTCAATTCAGAGACAGCCGCGACGATACGGTCAGTCATCGGTGCAAATTGATCATCAATGATGAACGCACCATCCGGGCCCGCCGAAACACCGACATTACCGGCCGGTTCCATCACCATCATGTACACACTGCCCCGCACTGGCGTGACGTCGAGATCCCCCTCCATGCGACGACCCTGAGCGGTTACGGACTGCGCGACGAAAAACAGGCTCATGATGATGAATGTGAACCTTATATCAAGGCTAACCACAAAGTCAGAACACGTGGTTTTTTGTGCCGCGTATTCAGTTTTCAGGCATAACATCAGCTTGTTCTCCTCTACCATAATCAGGGGATTACCAAGGAATCACCCGGCCGGTCCATTCGTAGTACACGCCGGAATCCTCGATCGTCAGCCGCTCGATCAGCGCAATCATGTCATCGATGGCCGTCCGGGGTGCAAGGCGGCCGGCCTTCATCATGCCCTGGTAATTGCGCGGCACGGTCGACGGATCTTCGGCATTCATGTAGTCCTCGGTATCGACGGTACCCGGTGCAATAATGCCAACGATAATTCCCTTGCGCTTTAAATGCAGCGAGTATGCGCGCATTGCCATGTTCAGCCCGGCCTTGCTGGCCCGGTAGGCAGGCGCAATCGGAACTTCGAGTTCGCCAATCGAACCACCTGTCGAAGTCATCGAGATAATTTTTTTCTGCTTGCTGGCCGCGACGTTGTCGAGAAAGGCTTCGGATACCTGAACCTGACCGATGATATTGACCTTAAGAATCTGCTCGAACCATTCATAATCAATCTTACCGAAAAAATTCGGGCCGAAGCGAAACGAATTAATCGCCGCATTGTTCATCAGCACATCGATCGGGACCCCGCGATATTTTTCGACCAGTGCATTTATTTCATCGACGTTGACGATATCCAGCTCCTCGACGACGACGTTGGGATATTTCTCAGCAAGCGCATTGAGCCGGTCAGCCTTGGTCGGTGTGCGACAGGTCGCGATAACATTCCACCCAAGTGCAGCATATTCCTCGGCAAATGCGAGACCGTGGCTAGCATTCGAACCGGTAATTAGTATCGTCGGCGCATCATCCCCGGCTGATGCCGGCAGTGAGATGCCCATGATGAGGGCAAGGAACAGCGGTGTTAGCGCCCCCCGCAAGCTGACCGTTAGATATTCCAGATTCATTAATCGTATTCTCATGGTGAACTCCAGTAATAAATAATCTCTGATCCCTACTATGCCGAACGCCGTCTCATTCAAGACCTCGGTTTTCTCTGCACCAGGATGATGGCAACAAAGGCCAGGAACGCGATCAGCACAAATACGAATTCCGGAATCATTATCCCGTTCAACAGCCTGCCGTCAGCCAGTGCGCGGGCAACCTCCTCCACACCGATATAGATAGCGGTAAAAATGATCGCCGACAGGATGGCAACAAACTGCTTAACGAACGAAAAAGCCTGCGGCCGAATCAGGAGATAATAGTAAAGAACGAGGAAAATAACCGCATAGCTTCGGGCCAACAGACTATAAAAAGGTGCATTGAAGAAATAGTGGTTCAGGATGAAGAAGCTACCACCCACGAGCGTGATCAACGCGTATTTCCAGCCTTCATGATTCGCCTTGAATAACCACTTCCAGACAAAGAGTAGAAACAGGTAGGCGATCGGCGTGCCGAAAGCCAATTCATAGAAAGCCCTGAAGCCTTTCCAATCTTCGTCATACATGTGCTGTTCTCATGAAATAGCGGTATCGATAACGAATATCGGTGTCAGACACGATGTTCTCAGTCGACCGCATATACGCACAGCGTAACAGTATCGGGTTCCCGGATGCCGATCGACGGTCCGAGCATGACATCAACTGCAACGTCAAAATAATGAGTGAGGGTGGGCGCAGACATAATTTATGGTACCGGTGGTTATTTATTATTGATATCGACGGTAACCCGGCCGTAAAACACGGCCAGAACCTGATTTCACCTGTAAAATCTGACTGATGTCGACCAGAGTCACAAGCGTATCATGACCAGCCGGTACCCATGAACCCAACGCATCGATTCAGACTCGAATGGCTCGCACTCTGGACCGGGCTGCTGCCATTTATCGTCATCAACCTCGCCTATCTTAGCTCTGCAATCGGCGGCCATATTCCAGCCTGTATCCCCTACGTCGCAGGCTGCACGACAATCAGTTCGGCCGGTCGTTACGGTCTCAGCTACTATTTTTTCAAAGCCGGCATGATTCCTTCAGCAGTACTGCTGGCAGTATTCTGGATCATATGTCGCCGCTGGCTGATCGAGCTCGGCGACGAAAACAGAGCGATGGCGAGGTCGATAGCCGTGCTCGGCATACTCGCCGCTGTGTTCCTGGTCTTATACACGATATTTCTCGGCTCCACGGGAGACTTCTACTTCCTGATGCGTCGCTTCGGTGTGACGCTGTATTTCGGCTTCAGCGGATTGGCACAGATCCTGTTGCTCGCTCGCCTTCAGCATCTTCGCAACAAAGGTGCTCATCAGATTCCCAATCGGCTACTGAGACAGATGCTGCTTGTGTTGCTCGGGTTGCTGATCATCGGACTTGCCAGTATTCCAATTTCCAACTTTATCGTCGACAAGCATCGACCGAGAAACATAGTCGAGTGGAACTTCTCTGTGCTCATGATCGGGTACTACATCCTGGTCTGGAGAGCCTGGCGCGCAACCAGTTTTCACCCGACCATCAGTATCGCCCGGCTACCTGGTTCAGCATAGATGCCGGCGTTGCCCCGTTGACAGAGGAGTGCGGTCAGGCGGAGTCGGACCCCGAACGAGATTGGAATATCTCGTCAAGCAATGCACTTGTCTCACACGGGGCAATAATCATCGCATCGTGGCCGACCAGCATTTCACGGTAATCCCAGCTCGGATCGTCACGAATCACCTCAAGCTTGGCGCGCTGCCAGTCGCGCAGGAATTTCACCGGGGTCGTCAGGATGAAGCTGCGCGGTAGCCCATCGCTACCGCCAGTCTGCAGTCGAATCGGTTGCGCAACCGTCTGCAGCGGCTGCTCGGTAAGTTGCCGTCGCACCCACTCGGTCGTTTCGCGGTCAGCGGGATCGATACCCAGTATCGCCGGGTCCATGACCGGCAACAGGTAGCCATCCAGCAACGGCTCACCGGTCATTTTTTCGATGAACTCGCGGGTCAATCCCGGGATCGTCGGTTCACCGTCACCTGGCGTATTGGCATCGAGAAATACCGCCAACCGGATGCGTGACTTGATCCGGTCGCATACACCGGTGATCACGGTGCCGCCGTAACTGTGGGCGACGAGGATCACCTGCTGCAGTTCTTCCGCCCGGATCAGGTTGACGATATCATCGATGTGCGTATCCAGCGTCACATCGGGTGAGCGCAGATGACGACGTTCGCCAAGCCCGGTCAGCGTCGGCGTGAAAACACGATAGCCGCGGTCACGCAATTGTTCCGCGACGAATCGCCAACACCAACCGCCGTGGCCGGCGCCGTGCACGAGAATGATGTTCGCCCGAGCATTCCCGGGAACACAATCATCGCCCTCTACTGTTGCGACGGTCGACAATACCGACAGACCGAGACTCGCACCCAATAGATCACGCCGGTGCATACGAGTCCTTCTCCTTTTAAGCGCTCAGACATCGCGATTGGGCCACAGTCCGGATCCAGAACTACAAGTAGTCGGCGGTCAGTTCCTCAGACACCTGCCACAACTTCAGAGCGAGCGCATCGTCCTGCATGTGCGGACCGTCCGGTTCGACCGGGTTGCTGTCCTCAAAATAATAACCGCTGACCCCCGCCAGACGTGGGTCGGCCGCAACATAAACCTGGGTGGAGGCACCCTGCACCGCGGTCTTGAAGCCCTTGCGCAGCGGGGCATCGGGATCGCGCGGCTTGCCGGTGATATAGCGTCCGAGGTTCGTCGCCACCATCCCGGGATGCACCGAGTTAGACGTCAGGCTGGTATCGGCATAACGCCGGGCCAGTTCACGCGAGAACAAAGCATTGGCGAGCTTGGTCTGACCGTAGTTCCGGAAAGGATTGTAGCCAATCTCTCCACTCAGGTTATCGAACTGGATACCTTCCTTCGGCGCATTTTTGTAACCGATGCTTGACAACACAACGATGCGCCCGGCAGAGGCTGCTTCGACCTGCGGCAACAACCGCCGCGTCAATATGTAATGACCCAGGTGATTGACGACGAACTGCTTTTCGAGACCATTCACCTGTTCGAGCTTCGGCAATGCCATGATGCCGGCATTACACATCAGTACATCTATCGGCTGATTCAACGCCTGTACCTGTTTACTGCACGCCACGATGTTATCGAAGTCGGTCAGCTCACAGACCAGTGGTGTCGTCTTGCCCTCGACGCTGGCACAAGCTTTCTCCGCTTTTTCCAGGGTACGTGCTGTGCCGATGACGTGCGCCCCACGGGCCGCCATGACCCGCATCGATTCATAACCGAGCCCGGAATTACACCCGGTGATCAGCACCGTCTTACCGGAAAGATCCAAACCGGCAACAACCTCATCGGCCGTCGTCGCGAAGCCGTAATCACTGCGGGGAACCCCACTGATATCGGCCCGCACCGAAAATGGCCACAGGGCCGCCAGTCCCAGAGCAGAACCCGACTGAATCACCCGGCGCCTGCTGATTATTTTTTTCATTTCTTAACCCTCCCCGCCGAACAACCCGGCACATAAATAGCTTCGACTTCAGTCTGAACCCGTAGTGCGTCGCACGTGCTGCCGCATTTAGTCCGGGCCGACATGCGGATAATCGACCTATAACAGCCGCGGCACAATAGTCACGAAAAATGCACCCAGCAAACCGGCCAGGGGCAGTGTAATGATCCAAGCCAGTAAAATGTCACGAATCGTTCGCCAGTGCGCCTGACGCGTTACAGTGCCGATGCCAAACAACGACCCGCAAGATACATGAGTCGTCGATACCGGAAGACCCAAATTTGACGCGCCGATCACCAGCCCCGCGGTCACGATATTAGCCGCAAACCCCTGCCCCGGGCTCATCTCGGTAATGCGATGCGCCATGGTCTCGGCAATCCGCCGGGCGCCGAGCCAGCCGCCCAGCGCTATGGCCACACCGACCATCACCATCGCATTAGCCGGCGCAACAAAGTGACCGACCAGCAACAGCGCTGCGATCTTTGGCGTGTCATTGAGTCCGCGTGCAAAGCTCACCAGCCCGGCGGAAAAAAAATGTACAGCATCAAGCAATGCACCGGCCCGAATACCCATGACTTGCCCCTGGTAACGGACCTGGCACGTTGCTGCATCATCGATATCCAGTGACAGCGATTCGACGAACTCGAATGCCTCTGCCGGTGCGAGCCGGCCCGGCACCGACGCGACTACCCGCTTACCGATACAGATACACGTCTCATGATTGATCGCCAGTTTCTCGCGCTGCCGTCTGCCATACGTATACAACAGCGCGGTCAAAAAGATGGCAATAAACGGACTCGTCAATAGCGGCAGCATAAAACTGTGAGTGAGTACTGTGGCATCGACACCACTCGACGATGCGACCAGACCGCCGCCCACGAGTGCACCGATCAGCGCATGTGTCGTCGAAACCGGGAAGCTGAGCCGGGTCGCCAGCAAGACCGTGACCGCCGCACCGAGCGCAACGGCGGCCGCAAAGCCCGGCTCGCCGGCCACGGTAACGGGTACCAGGTCCTTGCCGCTGAACGCGGCAAGCAGCTTGCCGGCAAGAAAAACCGCGGCCACCGAACCCAGCGCCGTGGTCAGCGTGGCCCAGATCAGTGACGTGCGATAAGACGCCGTGCCACTGCCATAAATTGTCGCAACGCCTTTGAAATTATCGTTGGCGCCATTGCCAAACGCGAGCAGCATGCCGACAAACACAATTATGATCAGCGTCACAGGCATCCTCTCCAGGATCAGCAGCACAGGGCCGGCATGTGCCGACAGAAACACAATGAATCTTTCGACCGCATACAAACGACGGGGTTCAATACGGACTCAGAGCCTTTTTTAATCAGCCTTTCCAGTCAATCTTTAAGGGCGTGATACCAGGTTTCGATGGTCTCAAGCTTGAACGGCCCGGAAACCGAGCGATGGCGTACGATACCGTCAGCGTCGATCAGGTAGAGCCGTTCCGGCGAACCTGCGGTCGATGATATGGGTGACACGATTAATCATCTGTATGCAGGTTCGCCG
>PVMS01057907.1_pt1 | contig 13464 bp, 9 predicted proteins | sample 1853461 | NCBI WGS metagenome assembly PVMS01 (sample SAMN08582032, study PRJNA380276) | Marine sediment metagenome, whole genome shotgun sequencing project. | isolation source: ocean sediment barecode stripped | collected 2017 | reverse complement strand
CAAGCTAAAAGCCCGCTTTTTAGGAAGCGAAGCAAACTCTTTGGGTATATAGCGGTCCAGCTTTGGGTTGGGTTCGTGATATATCTGCTGCAGCTTATTGCTTTCAATATCCTCCAGTATTTTTTCCTACACTCCTTCAGCTTCTCCAACCACTACAGCATTTGCATGTTCAAGGGCCTCATCGGGCAAGATGGACGGGTGCACCCCACCCAATACTACTATTTTTCCTTTTTTTCTGAAGGCATCGGCTATCCTGTATCCTCGATATGCATTGGAAGTCATACAGCTGATACCAACAACATCGCATTCCATATCCAGGTCCAACTTCATATATTCCTCCTCAACCAGTACTACTTCATGTTTCTCCGGGGTAAGACCCTGAAGTATGAACAATGCCAGCTGGGGTATTAAAATGGCCTTGTTGGTAAACTGGTGAGGATCCCTAATGGGCGAAACTAACAAGATTTTCATGGACTTTATATTAGGAAATATTCGGCCTTAATACCATATAAACATAAGGAGTTGTATGGTTAATCGCAAATGAGGTGAAAGACAAGGTATTTATGGAGTATACTAAGAGCATTCAATTGTGAGTTCTTATTAAAGTTCATTACAATGAAAAGCCAGAAAAGTAAATACAAAATATTGCGGAAACTCCTGAAGTTTTCTCTTTACCTTCTGACCGGTTTGGTCTTGCTCCAGGGCGCCTTTATACTACTCGTATTGGCAGGTATTTTTGGGAAAATCCCTGATTATCAAGCCTTAGAACAGATTCAAAATCCCATTGCCACTGAGGTTTATTCAGCCGATGGAGTACTTATGGGGACCTACAACATCCAGAACAGACAGTACCTTGAACCCTCTGAGATTCCGGAAAGCATCAGAAATGCCGTGGTTGCTACTGAAGATGTAAGATTCTACAGCCATAATGGTATAGATACAAGAAGCCTGTTCAGGGTGTTTTTCAAAACCATTTTACTGAGAAAAGAGGGATCAGGGGGTGGTAGCACGGTGACTCAGCAGTTGGCTAAGAATCTCTATCCCCGAAACGATCATGGGGCATTTAGCATGCCTGTAAACAAGGTAAAGGAGATGGCCATCGCCCGCCGGATGGAGACGGTTTATACAAAGGACGAGATACTGGAAATGTATCTGAGCACGGTTCCCTTTGGAGAGAATACATTTGGAATTAAAGCTGCTTCCAGGCGATTCTTTAATAAGGACCCACAGGACTTACAACTGGAGGAAGTAAGTATGCTGGTGGGAATGCTGAAGGCCACCCAAACTTATAATCCTGTAAGAAACCCTGAGCAAGCAGTGACCCGCCGCAATGTGGTTCTGGACCAGATGGCCAAATATGGCTATCTGGATGATGGGGGGGCAGATTCCCTCCAGGGTCTTCCCCTGGAAGTGGATTACCATCCCCTGCCCCATAATGCAGGTATTGCTCCCTACTTCCGTGAGTTTATCCGGGGAGAGTTGGACCTATGGTGCAAGGAACATAAGAAAAACGAATCTGAACCTTATAACCTTTATACAGATGGTCTGAAGGTTTATACAACGATTGACAGCCGCTTACAACACTATGCGGAGGAGGCAATGAAAGCACAAATGACCCATCTTCAGAAGATTTTTGAAAAGCAATGGGAAGATGCGAACCTATGGGAGGGCCTGACGGAAAAACAGCTGCTAATTAATTATGACGGGGAGTACAGATCCGGAATGGCCTCAGAGCCAAAGCAGCATATGGAAGTATTTACCTGGGAAGGTAAACAGGAAAGGGAATACAATACACTGGATTCCATCAAGCATTTCCTGGGACTTCTGCAGGCCGGATTTCTGGCCATGGATGTACAAACAGCTGAAATCAGGGCCTGGGTGGGAGGAATTAACCACGAATACTTTAAGTATGACCACGTCCTGGCCAAACGTCAGGCCGGTTCCACCTTTAAACCCCTGGTTTACCTGGAGGCGCTTGAACAGGGGATCTCTCCCTGCGACTACTTCCACAATGACAGTGTTGTATATGAGGAGTTTGATGACTGGACCCCCAGGAACGCAGATCGTGCCTATGGAGGCTACTACTCCATGAAGGGAGCCCTGATTCACTCTGTAAACACGGTGAGCGTGGGCTTGTTGATGCAGGTGGGTATTGATAGCCTGATTGAGCTGGCTCAAAAGGCAGGAATCTCGTCTGAGCTACCTGAGGTGCCCTCCCTGGCCCTGGGCACGGGAGATGTTTCCTTATATGAAATGGTGGGGGCTTACCGGGCCATTGCCAACATGGGCCTTGCAAAAGAGCCTCTGTATATCAGGCGGATCGAAGACAGTTCTGGTAAGATACTGGAGGAAAGGATTCCGGATGCTGAAGGATCTTCCATATGCAGTCCTGAAAACGCCGAACTCATGATTGAAATGCTCAGGGGCGTGGTGAATGATGGGACCGCCGCAGGTCTACGAATGAAATACAAGATTTCCGAAGATATAGCAGGAAAAACCGGAACCACACAGAACTATAGCGATGGATGGTTCATAGGATTTACACCTGGTCTTGTGGCCGGAGCATGGGTGGGTGGAGACCTGCAGAATGTACGTTTTAAAAATATGCGGTATGGTCAGGGTGCTTATACGGCCATGCCCATCTGGGCAGGTTTTATGAAAAGCGCTTTTCAGGATGAGCACTGGAGCGTACTGCAGGGCGATACGTTCCGGATCAGTACCCGCACACAGGAGCTAATGCTCTGTGATGATTTCAGTGAGAAAAAACCAAGGCAGTTCAGACCCATTAAAAACCTGAAAGAGAAAAAAATATTTAAGAAGCTCTTCAGGCGAAAAAAGAAATAATTATTCTAAGACAATATGCAGGGTCCAGGCATGGAGACAAGGAACTTCATCCAGACCCATCCTGGGAAGTTTGATTTTCAGCTTCTCCCCTTCTGTTTTCCATTGTATCTCTCCGTCCCAACCCAGCAGGGATATATCTTTAACCATTTCGGAATCAAGTAGATCTATATTGATCTCCTTGCTCCACTGATCAAAGAGGCAATATGTGGAGCCATCTTTGGTGGTGAAATATAGTTTCTGCTCACTGTTCTCTTGATGAGTCCGATCCCTTTTTTTGCTTCCGTAAATCGCTTCGCCATTGACCTCCAGCCAATCACCTATATCCAGCAATCGCTGCTGCATAATTACTGGAATCCGGCCATCGGAAGTGGGCCCCACATTCAGAAGCAGGTTGCCCCCGCGACTCACAATATCAATCAACTCATGGATCAGCTCCTCCGAACTGCTGTAGTCGTTGATATTTTCGGCCCTGTTGAAACCATAGGAACCTCCGATCCCCCTGCTCTCTTCCCAGGGATGCCCCGAACTTACGGCATCTGTATCCTGGTACTCGCTCGAGTAATAATCCCCGTGATTGCCGGGCATGTCTTTTGCAAAGCGGTCATTTACAACAACTTCGTCTTTGACTGGTGACTCGTTATAGAGCCACGCCATGAAGTCCTTTGTCTTCCAGTATTCATCACTTCCGTCCCACTCTCCGCCATCGGAAAAGATCAGTGAGGGCTGATAGTTCATTACCAGCTCTTTCAACTGGGGATTCAGGTGCATGTTCACATATACATTGTCAGGAATTTTATATTTCTGAATAAGCCAATCTGGCAGGTAATAACCCGATTCGGTGCGGTGGGTCCAGCTACTCTCCCACTCAATAATAGAGTAATAGAGCCCCATTTTTAATCCCTTTGCCCGAACAGCATCTGTCAGATCACCCACCAGATCCCTTTTGGGTCCCACATCCATTGAATTCCAGTTAGTTTTATACGGACTCCTGGTGGGCCATAAGCAATAGCCGTCATGGTGCTTGCTGGTTAGAACTACGTATTTGGCTCCTGATCGCTTAAAAAGGTCGGCCCAGAGATCGGGATCAAAAAGTTCGGCTTTGAACATGGGACCAAAGTCCCGGTATTCGAAATCAGGGCCATAGTTCCTGTTATGAAATTCCTCTCCTCCATTTTCAGGATTGAACATCACCCTGGCATAGTACCACTCTGCATAGGAGGCATATAGTCCGGGCTCCAGTTTTCGCCAGGCAGGTACTGAATAGACTCCCCAGTGGATAAAGATTCCGAATTTTGCATCTTCAAACCAGCCTGGAATAGGTCTTGAATCCAATGATTCCCAGGTATTCTCATAAAGTTGTGAATTTGCATAGATGACGCTTACAAAAAGCAGTAAAATGACAAGTGGTTTTTTCATGGATTAAAAGTAGTGAATTGCTGTAATGATCCGTTTTTTATTGAGGTTTTGCTAAGCATAAATAATATATTTGGGGCATTGAAACCCTTTTATCGGATTCATCGTTAATTGAAGCATGAGAATACTGGCTCCTTTGTTAATACTGGTTTTATTTGTGGGGAAGAATTCCGGACAAATAAGCGACCTGGCTGCCATCTATGATCGTTCAGACGAAAGCTACTCTTATCTGTTGTTTGATCAGAACGAATCCAGCTACAAAGTGCTTGACGCATTCAGAGCAAGAACCAGTGATCTTGCACCGAATCATCCCAGGCTCACGCTATCAGGCGATTTCACGGGCGATGGAGTCAATGAGCTGGCTGTTTTCAGCGATCTTGAGTATAAGCCAAATATGAATCCCCATTTCACCTGTTCGGTGGTCACTGTCAGTCGCTCAAATGGTAAGCAGTTTATACCCTCAGGAAGCTGGTTTTCATCTTTGAAGACGCAGTTGAATTTCGATTACATATCCTTTTCGGTGGCTGGAGATTACAACAGGGACGGACTCTGTGATATTGCACTTCTTTATAATGATCCTGCACTGGATGAGTTGACTATCTATGTACTGGAATCCACTGGATCAGACTTTTCAGAGGTACAGGTGTGGTATACTGTAGATAGGAATGAGTTTGACTTCACAGCCTTGAAATTTGCCTGTCAGGGTGACTTTGATGGCAACGGAACGCCTGATATTGCTGTATTCTATAACTATTTCGGTACAGTGCCGGAGACTAAACAATCAGTTTTTCTCTTTGAATCTGAAGGAAACGATTTTACACTATTGCCAGTTGCCTATGAAGCGACCAAGGCCTCCTATGATTTCTCTGCCATGAAGTTCGCCATGCCGGGCGACTATAACATGGATGGATATTCCGATGTTGCAGTATTGTTTGAAGATCCGCTTGACCAGGATCTCATTATATCGGTATTCGAAGGATCTGCGGCAGGACAGCTCTCCCCTTCTGACTATAACACCTTTGTGGATACAGAGCCTTATCTCTCTAATGTGCTACATGCGGCTGGTGGAAACTTTTCCGGAGACACAGCTACGGATCTGACTTTATTCTACGATAATCCAGGTACTGGCAGCCAGGAGATCCTGATACTGGAGAGTGATCTAAGCAACTTTAAAGCTCCGGAAATAGCCTATAGCGTTGCTACGGGTGAGCTTGACATGGCAAACATATCTACTGTTCAGAGCGGAACTTTTCTTCACAAGCCGGTGGTTACCGCAGCCACCTGGAAGGATGACAGGCAGGGAGCTATTTCTTTTACTTTTGATGATGGTTACAAAGGCGCCTTTGAGCATGGGGGTGCGGAACTGGAAGCGGCCGGCATTAAAGGGACCTTTTATATCTTAACTGATACCACCGCCATGCCTTACGCTGAGCAGGCTGGTACCAGTCTTGTAAGGGAATACAAAGACCTGGGTCATGAAATTGGTTCCCATACAACAAATCACGCCAATCTGGGTTTTTTAACAGCATCCGGCGATGAGGATTCACTCATCCAGGTGCTGTCAGGCGCCGTAGAGCTGCTTAACCAACGATTTGATCAATACACTCTCTCCATGGCCGTTCCATACGGAAGTTTCCGGTATGAGACCCTGGAGTATATTTCTCAGTATTACTACTCGGCTCGATGCAGCCAGGATGGTTTTAACCTGGCCACTCCCTATGACTTTTATGCCTTAAAATCGTGGACGATACTAAGTACTACTTCTCCTGCTTTTGCGGACAATCTGCTATCCATTACCGAAACCTTTGGGACCTATCTCCCCCTGATGTATCATGAGATGACCGATGAGCCCTTTGATGAAGATTCACTGATCTATACCTATAGCAGGGAACTTTTTAGTGAAACGGTTCAATCTGCTCTTAACAGGGATCTCTGGATAGATACCCATGAACGGATCTATAAGTATATCAGGGAGCGTAATGCACTGAAAATAGAAGGTCTGGAGAGTGGTGAGGTGGATTCGCAGCCCGGATCCTTCTCCTTTGAGGCCGATGACGGTTTGCCTGATTCCATATTTAACGTGGAGCTAACATTGAAGATCTCATTGCCCGGAAGCTGGACAGAAGATACGGTTACCGTTGGTCCGGAAGACGGGTTTAATTTTGTGAAAGTTCAACAGGACAGTTCGCATAGTTTCATTTATTATAACTGGCTGCCTGTTAGTGGAGTATCCATCAATGTGCATGATGGAAAACTAACAGGAACCGGTTTTTCAGATCGCCTGGCTCATCCCTCAGAAGTGAAGTTGGCAGCCGCTCCCAATCCCTTTATCCATGAGACCCTTATTTCAGTATCGGAAAGCAGTCATGCAGAGGCTTATTTAATTGTCAGGGATATACATGGCAGAATTATCCGGGAATTAAGAGCGCCTACAGATGAGACTTATCACTTGTCTCGTGAAGGACTAAGTTCTGGAATCTATATTATTCAACTGATCGATAATTCTGGAAAGCAGATCGCCTCTCTCAAACTATTGGCCCTTTAGATTACAACTTTACTCGAAAGTTAATTTGCTTTCATATGAAAGTTATTATCTTTGCAGTACTGAACACAATCGTACTGTAGCATGATCTTTAACATTCAGCGTTACTCAACGCATGATGGAGATGGAATCCGGACCCTGATCTTCTACAAAGGGTGTCCACTGCAATGCCAGTGGTGCAGCAATCCCGAGAGTCAGTCCTTTGGCACCAGTATTCTTTATGACAGCAAGGTCTGTAAACATTTTGGGGACTGTGCTTTAGCACTTCCTGAAGCCATCAGTCAGCCTGGTAAGTATGGTTTGGAAATCAAGCGTGAGTTGATAGCTGAACCGGAAAAATTAAGAGATGTTTGTGCTTCAAAAGCGCTCACAATCTCCGGGAAGTCACCAAGTGTTGATGACTTACTGGCGGAAATTGAAAAGGACCTCCCTTTCTACCGCGAAGAAGGAGGTGTTACCCTGTCGGGTGGTGAGCCACTAGCACAGGGCGAGGATCTGGTTCTTCTCCTGCAGCGTCTGCATAAACAGCAGATAAGTACCAATATAGAGACATCACTTCATGTGAAATGGAGTATGATAGAAAGAACCATCGGTCTGGTAAATACCTTTCTGGTGGATCTGAAACATACAGATCCGGTGAAGTTTCGGCAGTATATAAAAGGAAATGCCGCCCTGGTGATGGAAAACCTGAAGAAGCTGGCTTATTTCGGGGCCCATGTGGTGGTCAGAATACCTGTAATTCCCGGCTTTAACCACTCTGAGGACGAAATTCAGACCATGGTAGACTTTGTCTCCACCATCAAGGGAATCAAAGAAATTCACTTCCTTCCCTACCATACCTTTGGTGTGGAAAAGTACAGAATGCTGGGAATGGAATATCTATTCGACAGTACTCTGCAGCTTAAGGATGAGGACTTACTGCCATATATTCAGTACGCACAAAAACAAGGATTTACAACGAAAATTGGAGGATAAGATGATAGCCACCGAACAAGCGACGAAGATTACAGAACGGATTGCACATTTGCGGGAGAAAGTATTGAGTACCAAACCTACCGTTTGCACAGAAAGGGCTCGCTTCTATACAGAGGTTTACCGGGAGAATGAGGAGCAGCCAGTTATTATAAAGCGTGCACTGGCTCTGCAAAAGACCCTGGAAAAGATGACTATTTTCATTGATAAGGGTGAATTGATCGTAGGTAACCAATCATCAGGTCACCGCGCTGCACCTATTTTTCCTGAGTATGCAGTGGACTGGCTTCCCGAAGAGATGGATGAATTAGATAAGCGTCCTGGAGATGCTTTCTTTATTACACAGGAGCATAAAGAAGAGCTGAAGGAGATTGCAAAGTGGTGGAAGGGAAAGGTGTTATGGGATCGTGGCAGGGCACTGATGTCACAGGAGCTACGGGATCTGCAGGATTCAGCAATCATTAAAGCTACGGGCAATCTTACTTCGGGAGATGCCCATATTGCGGTAGATTTTCAGAAGATACTGAAGGTGGGATTAAGGGGCTACTTCGAAGAAATTGAGCTACATCATAAACAGGTGGATCGTTCCAATCGTGAAGGAGTCCGGAAAGATAAGTTTTACAGTGCCTTAGCCATGGGTCTTGAATCCTTCCAGGTTTTTATCCGGCGCTATCGCGATATGGCCATTTACCTGAGTAAGGAAAGTGATGATCCGCAAAGAGTAATCGAACTGGATCACATTGCTGAAAACTGCCAGGTGATTGCAGATGAGCCCCCGAGGGACTTTTATCAGGCTCTGCAACTTGTCTATTTTGTACAGTTGATTCTTCAAATTGAGAGTAATGGGCACTCGGTCTCCCTGGGACGGCTTGATCAGTACCTCCACCCCTTCTACAAAAAGGATCTGGAAGCAGGGAAACTGACTGAAGACTTTGCTTCAGAATTACTTGAGAATACCTGGATCAAGTTACTATCTGTTAATAAGATAAGACCATGGTCCCACACCCGGTTTTCAGCAGGTGGACCCCTGTACCAGAATGTATGCATCGGAGGCCAGACCACAGATGGCAAGGATGCAGTAAACGAACTAAGTTTCCTTATTCTTGAATCGGTGGGGAAAATGAAGCTGACCCAGCCCAATCTATCTGTACGCTTTCATAAAGGTATTAGCGAGGAATTTATGATGGCCTCCATGAAGGTGATAGAAAAAGGATTCGGCATGCCCTCCTTTAACAACGATGAGGTGGTTATTCCGGAGTTGATCAATATGGGTGTGGAAAGGGAAGATGCTTATAACTACTCTGCCATCGGTTGTATTGAGATTGCTGTTCCGGGAAAATGGGGATATCGCTGTACTGGTATGAGTTTCCTGAACCTGATGCGGGTCTTCCTTGCAACGCTTCACAATGGTTTCGACAGTCAGTCCGGCCATACCTTCCATAAGGGGCTTGGGAAGTTCACCGATTTTTCTTCCTATGAGGAACTCTTTAAGGCCTGGCAGCACCAGATCCATTATTACACAAGGAAGACCGTAGAGATCGATACCGCTGTTGATACCGCACTGGAAGAGCATGTCCCGGACATCCTGTGTTCAGCCTTTGTGGACAGCTGTATATCCCGTGGAAAGACCATTAAGGAGGGTGGTTCCAAGTATGATTTTATATCCGGACTGCAGGTTGGTATCGCCAATCTTGGAAATGCGCTTGCAGCTATTAAGAAGCTGGTATTTGAAGAAGGAAAGATAGGCAGGGAGGAGCTTCTGGAGGCCCTGGAAGGGAATTTTGAAGGGAAAGAGGGAGAAAAGATCAGGCAGTTGCTCCTCAATTTTGCTCCCAAATATGGCAATGATGACGACTATGTGGATCTTTTGCTGAAAGATGCCTATATGGAGTTTATCGAGGAGCTAAAAAACTACCATACCACTCGTCATGGACGTGGACCCATTGGTTGCAGATATTATGCTGGTACCTCCAGCATCTCTGCCAATGTGCCAAGTGGAGCTGTAGTGCCTGCCACTCCTGATGGAAGGAAGGCCTTTACTCCTGTAGCGGAAGGGAGTTCTCCTTCTTCCGGAACCGACCTAAGAGGACCTACCGCAGTCTTCAAGTCTGTAGCCAAACTCCCCACTGAAGAGATCATGGGTGGGGTGCTGTTAAACCAGAAGCTCAGTCCTGCTGCCATTCAGAAGGTTGGGGACAAGCACAAACTAATTTCAGTGATTCGAACCTTTTTTGCCGAACTGAAAGGCTGGCACGTGCAGTATAATATAGTCTCCAGGGAAACCCTGCTGGCCGCTAAGAAGGATCCTGAAAAATACCGGGATTTGGTGGTGAGAATAGCCGGATATTCTGCATTTTTTACTACTTTATCTCCCGATACACAGGATGACATCATCGCACGCACCGAACATACACTAAACTTTTAATCTCATGCCAGGAGTACTTTGCGGAGTCGATATCGGAGGAACCAAGTGTTCCACAGCCCTGATCGATGGAGAAGGTAAGATCCTGGATAAGATATACACCTGTGCCCATGTGGAAGAAGAAGAAGAGGATGGCATGGTGAAGATGGTGGCCGGTCATGTGAAGGAACTTCTGCAGAGAAATCAAGTGAAGCAGAAGGACCTGCCTGCGATTGGAGTAGGTTGTGCGGGTCATATACGCTTCCAGGACGGGGTTATTATTACCACCTCCAACCTGAAGGGTTTTGACAATTATCCCTTGCGTGAAAAACTACAGGCGCATTTCGAAATTCCAGTGATTCTCGACAACGATGCCAATGCCCAGGCAGTGGGAGAGCACAAATTCGGAGCCGGGAAGGGTTATGAGGATATGATTTTTGTGACCATCAGTACGGGTATTGGAGCCGGTCTTATTATCAATGGCAAGCTCTACCGGGGGATGACAGGAACAGCCGGGGAATTCGGACACTCCATTGTGGAACCGAACAGTGAGCTTGTTTGTACCTGTGGCAACCGTGGATGTATCATGGCTTGCGCCTGTGGTCTGGCCCTACCCCACCTGTTTGAAAAGAAATTGAAGGAGGGTGTGGAAACAAAGATAAAAATGCCCCCTAATTTCAATATTTCAAAGATTAACGGACAGACCTTAAAGAAGGGACTGGACATGGATGATCCGCTTTCAAAGGCGGTGATTTCAGACAGTGCTTATTATGTAGGTATTGGTCTGTATAATCTGTTTCAGACCCTTAATCCTCCCCTGATAGTGCTGGGAGGCGGACTCACCAACTGGGGGGAGTTCTACCTGGATAAAATTAAGGAGACCTTCTATGAACTGGCTGGAAATATGATCCACGATCCCATTGAGATCACCCTCTCGAAGATTGTCGGTGATGCCGGAGTCATTGGGGCAGCAGCTTTAAGCCTGGAATAGCATGCTGAACGAAAGACAAAACAGGATCCTTGAGATTCTAGGAAGGGATAACCGCACATCGGTTAATGAACTGTCCAAAAAATTGGATGTGTCCTCCGTTACCATCCGCCAGGATCTGAATTTCCTGGAAGCCGAAGGATTGTTAAAACGCGTTCATGGCGGTGCGGTTTTGAAGGATGGAGATGACCTGGATAACCGTCTGGGTAAGAACTACGAAAAGAAACTCAGCATCGCCAAAATGCTGGCTTCCCTGGTCAATGAAGGAGAAACCATCCTTATCGAGTCAGGGTCAGCCAATGTATTGTTTGCACGGGAGCTGGTCAAGATCAAGAAGGTCACCATCATGACGACCAATGTGTACATTGCCCGCCAATTCAGGAAAAATACGCAGGCCAATATTGTGATCCTGGGAGGTATTTACCAGCACGACAGCGAAACACTGGTGGGTAAGATATGCAAAGCATGCATCGATCAGATCAACATCCACAAAGCTTTTATCGGGATAGATGGATATACCACTGAAGATGGATTTACTTTGCGCGATATGTTCAGGGCAGAAATTTCCAGCCACATTATACAGAAGGCAAAGGATGTTTTTGTGGTTTCAGACTCCAGTAAATTCGGATGTACAGGATTAACGAATATTTGTCAATTGACAGATATTCAGCATATTGCCACAAATGATGACCTCAGCCCTGCCTTCCAGGAAGAATTCAGGAAGGCCGGGATTGATCTGATCCTTTCCTAGTTACTCAGGTTTAATCCTATACCTTGAGGAAGATTTTCTTTCTATACAGGAAGAGCATCAGGGCCCACTGTAATACGAGCACACCAATAACGATAAACAACTTCCCCCACAGTTCATTAATATGAACGGAGGTCCAGCCAAGAAAAAAGCGACTGATGTCATGGAAATCAATAATACGGGATCCCATATAAATGGTAATTGAGTTCATCCCAAATACCCGGAAGAACAGGGTCCAGTTCTTTGAACCCTTCACATCAATCACAAAGTAAAACAGTGCCAGCAACAATGCGCTTACACCGCCCGCTTTCAGCACATAAGATACGGTCCACATCTTTTTAATGATGGGATAGAAAGGGCTTAGCGCCTGGGCAAGTACAATTGCCCCTGCTCCGGCAAGTGCGATATACAGAGCCTTTTTTGCAGGCGCAGACTTCCCACTCCGAATAATGTAACCTGCAAGGGTTCCCATCATGGTAATAGTGACTGCCGAGACGATGCATAATACGCCCTCCGGGTCAAACACCTTGCCGTGAAGTCTTCCCGGGATCAGGAGCTGGTCCAGCCAGGCATTAATGGAAGTTCCAGGTTCAAAGGTACCTGCTCCATAACCGGCTACCGGGACGAAGAGCTGCAATATTGCCACCCCTCCCATGATACCCAGGAGCCAGTATATGGTACCTTTAATGTTTCTGGTATAGAGGCAAATAAGTGCCGCAAAAAAGTATCCGAATCCAATCTGGGAAAGTACACTGACATAACGAAAATTGGTAAATCCCCTGCTCAATATTCCATTGTAAAGGAGGCCAAACCCTATCAACGCCAGTAGGCGAATAAATATCTTCTTAAATAACTTTGATTTAGCTACTCCCTTTTCGACTTTTGAAGTGATGGCATAGGGAATGGCTACCCCGCTAATAAACATAAAAAGCGGGAAAATCAGGTCATAAAAACGAAAGCCTTCCCACTCCACATGATGCTGCTGTGTGGCAAGAGCTTCCATCCAGTTCCAGCCTGTAAGATTGGCAAGGGCTATGATAATGCCACCGCCGCCCACGAGCATGGCCATGTCAAAGCCTCGTAAGGTGTCAAGTGATAATAGTCTCTCGTTAGTTCCTGTGAGGGTCGTAGTTGATGTTTGTTCTGTAGTCATAGTATCTTAGTTGGAACTACTAAGATATATGAAAATGACATCCGTACAACTATTCTTTGAAGGACAGGTTGACCGAGATTAAGTTTGGGCACAACGAAAAAGATCCATCACAAGGCATGAACTCTCCTGCTCACAGTGTGCATGAACCCATTTGATCAGAATGGAGCCAAATTTTTGTCCCAGGAAGAATCCACCTACCAGTAAAACGTAGGTATACCAGCCAAATCCTATCCCGCTAAGAATCCTCAGGGCTACGATAAAGGGAACAGGTATATGGATCGCCAGGAACCACTGGGTCGAAAAGCGGCTGACATTTGCCCTCCAGTATCCGAATGGGATATTCAGGATAAAAACAAGGATGGTAATGATGATAAGCTTAGTCATGGTGATCCTTCAAAGATAT
>PVMS01050095.1_pt1 | contig 13470 bp, 11 predicted proteins | sample 1853461 | NCBI WGS metagenome assembly PVMS01 (sample SAMN08582032, study PRJNA380276) | Marine sediment metagenome, whole genome shotgun sequencing project. | isolation source: ocean sediment barecode stripped | collected 2017 | reverse complement strand
GGTTCACTTTTGTCGTCAGATCTGACTAGAGTCGCTATTTATCGCCTGCAATTCCTTACTTCCGATGGGTTCCCGGCCGTGTCCGCTAAATACAATTTCAGGATTTTGCTCTAGCAAGCATACCAGGCTTTTGGGCAGAAGAGACCAATCTTCGGCAAAGTAACGCTGCCGCCGTGGTTGGCCCCAGCTAGTAACCAAATCACCGGTGAAAGCCATACGATTTTCTAGAAGTAAACAAGTTGAACCCATCGTATGCCCTGGGGTAAACAAAACAGTCGCCGCAAGACCATACTCACTAAGATCGTCCCCATCATCAACCACTAGGTCAGCCTGGACCGGTTCTGGCCGTAAGAGTGGATTGGCTAGAGGTAACATGGCCTTTATGACTCGTCCAAAGCCCCGGGCCGTGCCCAGACGGGTTTCACCCCGGGCCATCGCTTCCTCGTCCAGGCCGTGAATGGCTATCGGCGCTCCGCTAATTCTTCTCAGCGCTGCTGCACAACCGTAGTGGTCCAGGTGAGCGTGTGTAATATAAATCAGGCGAAGATCATTCCGGCCGATGACCTTCATCTTGTCTAATACCCGCTTTTCCTCTCCCCGTAAACCTGCATCCACCAGTACCAACCCGGCATCACCCGCGATCAGATAAGCCAGTGACATTCGTAATGGTATGGCATGCACCTTCAAAGACATAGGTGTCCCCCGGTAAATCAAGACAAGGACCAGATCCGGATTTTTTTATCCGCCGATCCCACTGCTAACCAACGCCCATCCGGTGAAAAGGCGGCCGCGTTCACCACCTTGGTTCCAACAGGGTACTCGAACAGCGGTTGCCACTCAATCGCCGACCACAACTCAACTCGACCTTCTTGCAGAAGGGCAAACATACGCTGGTCTGGGGTGAAGGTGAAACCCCGGGCAGAACCATTTTCCAATTCAATGTTCCGCACCTCCTGCCCAGATGCAACATCCCACACCTTGATTGCCTGCTCATAGCCGAACGAGACCAACAATCGACCCTCATCGATAAAAGTTAACGACCAAACCGCGATCTGGTGACCGTGTAAGGTGTTTATCAATTTCCCGTGAGGCAGAGAGTAGAGGTGAATGTCGTCTCCCAGGCCAGATGCAGCCAGCAGCTGACCATCTGGGGAGAAGGCCACGGAAGTCAGGTTCTTTTTGCTGACTTTGATCCCGATGACCGGCTCACCGGTAATGGACCAGATCATAACCCTGCCGCCATAAGATGCAGCAGCCACCCACTTTCCATCGGCGGAAATGTCAACGGCCGCAACAGTCTTTTTTCGGTCTTCTAAACTCAGGAGTTCCCGGCCGTCCGGAAAGGACCACAATTTCACCGAATTATCTGATGAGCCAGTTGCTAGAATCTTCTCGTCGGGTGTTAGCGCGATGCTATTTACACTGTTGGCATGTCCCTGGATTGTATTTTTCAACTCCCAATCAGGCACTGACCAAAGTTTGGTCCGCTTATCCATCCCGGATGATATTAGAATTTGGCTGTCCCGGCTAAATAGTAAGCGCAATACATAATTATCGTGGGCTACATATGTCGTTGGCTCATTCATACTGCTTAGAATCTCCTAAATTGGGCTTTTACTCTTCATCCAAAGGCAAGTTTCTTCACCATTTGTATCTCAATTCCACTCTTTTGTGCAATAGTGACAATTTGTACCCCTTCTTTTTGGTCAATATTCACAATAGACAAATCTGAGACCCCTGGGTAAAGTGTATGCAATTCTTATTAGCGACGAAACATAATGCAAACATCTGCGATTTCGCTCTTGATTCTTATTAGCCTTATTAGCGTTCTGGTTCTACTCCTTGGGATTAGCAACCAGAGATGGAACGTGGACGGCTAGTCAAGGAAGTAAGACACCAAGAGCTAGCAGAGAGGCAAGCAAGTACCGGGGCTGTCCACAAAAAGGACAGCCCCGTTTTTTGTTGTAACTCAAAGTGAGGTAATGAATGCGTTCTGACCGCATCAAAACAGGCTATGATCGTGCACCGGCGAGAGCCATGCTAAAGGCAGCAGACTTTACTGACGAAGACCTCCAGCGCCCGTTAGTTGGCGTGGCCAATACTTGGATTGAGATTGGGCCATGCAACTACCACCTACGTCGCCTGGCAGCAAAAGTTAAGGAAGGGATCCGCGCGGCTGGGGGGACGCCCATGGAATTCGAGACCGGCTCGATATCGGATGGGATAACCATGGGCACAGAAGGCATGAAAACCTCGTTAATTAGCCGCGAAGTCATTGCCGATTCCATCGAATTAGTTGCCCGAGGCAACCAGTTCGATGCAATGATTTGCCTCTCTGGTTGTGACAAGACAATCCCAGGTACGGTAATGGCCCTGGCTCGGCTAGACATTCCGGGGTTGATGCTGTATGGCGGCTCCATCGCACCGGGTCGCTTTGAGGGACGGGACGTTACCATTCAAGATGTTTATGAAGCCGTAGGCGCATATGCGGCCGGCAAAATGACGGCTGAGCAACTAAAAACCTTGGAGGATAACGCCTGCCCAGGAGCCGGCGCTTGCGGGGGGCAGTTTACAGCCAACACCATGGCCACGGCTTGTGAGTTCTTGGGCATTTCCCCTATGGGTAGCGGCAGTGTTCCGGCAATGAGTACGGACAAGGATGATGTTGCCATATTAGCCGGGCGACAACTTATGGACATGTTAGAACGGGGCCAGTCAGCCGGCCAGGTATTGACCCGTGAAGCGATAGAAAACGCTATCGTTTCGGTCGCTGCCACCGGAGGATCAACAAATTCTGTTCTGCATTTATTGGCCTTTGCAAAGGAAGCTGGGGTCTCCCTTCACATTGATGAATTTGATCGGATTAGCGACAGCACGCCGCTCATCGCCGATTTGAAACCGGGCGGGCGTTTCGTGGCCACTGACCTTCACCAGGCCGGAGGAATCGAATTGGTTGCCAAGCGTCTTCTGGAAGCTGGCAAGCTTCATGCCGACGCACTAACTGTAACCGGGAAAACGATTGGGGAGGAAGCCCAAAAAGCCAAAGAAACGCCTGGGCAAGAGGTGGTTTACCGGGCAGATAAACCCATCAAACCAAACGGTGGCCTGGTCATTCTCAAAGGTAACCTGGCGCCTGAAGGATGTGTAGTGAAAGTCGCCGGACACGACATGCGCCATCACCGGGGTCCTGCCCGGGTATTTGATTGTGAGGAGGATGCCTTTGCGGCCGTTCAGGAAAAACGGATTCAACCCGGAGATGTCGTCGTGATTCGATACGAAGGACCCAAAGGTGGGCCCGGAATGCGCGAGATGTTGGGTGTGACCGCAGCCATCGTCGGTGCAGGCCTGGATGATTCGGTCTCCTTGCTGACCGATGGCCGGTTCTCTGGCGCTACTCATGGACTCATGGCAGGACATGTGGCCCCGGAAGCGTTTGTGGGCGGACCGATCGCCGCGGTAAGGGATGGTGACATAATTAAGTTCGACGTGCCATCTCGCCGGCTTGACGTAGACCTCACTGAGAAACAAATCCAAGAACGCCTGGAGCAATGGCAGCCGCCGGCGCCGCGTTATGAGTGGGGTGTTATGGCCAAATATGCCCGATTGGTATCTTCAGCGGCTGAAGGCGCCGTCACTGGTTAAGGAAAATCTGTAACATGAATGGCTGATTGGAGCAAATGCTCCCGATATCTTTGAGGCGGGCTCAAGAAGGAGAAGAGAGGATGTTAAAGACAGGTGCCGAAATTTTTTGGGAATGTATGATACAGGAAGGTGTTGAAGTGGCCTTTGGTTACCCGGGTGGTGCAATTATGCCCGTCTACGACGCAATGCTTGATTACCCGGTGCACCACGTTCTAGTCCGCCATGAACAGGGCGCTGCTCATATGGCTGACGGTTATGCCCGGGCAACTGGTAAGGTCGGGGTAGCCATCGCCACCTCTGGTCCCGGTGCTACAAATCTGGTCACTGGCATCGGTACAGCTATGATGGATTCCTCGCCAATCGTATGTGTTACCGGTCAGGTGTCGGCCCATCTCATCGGTGGCGATGCATTCCAGGAAACAGACGTCACGGGTATCACTTTGCCTATAACGAAGCATAATTTCCTGGTAACAAGCGCCGATCAGATCGCTGAAATCGTTCGCCAGGCTTTTTACATCGCTCGCAGTGGCCGGCCCGGACCGGTATTAATTGATTTTTGCAAGAATGCTCAAATTGAACAGGCAGATTACTCCGATTCCGTGGAATTCGCTTTGCCAGGTTACCAACCGCCCTTGCACGCTCCAAAAGAAGACCTGGAAAGCGCCGTGCAACTGATCGCTGAAGCCAAACGGCCGGTAATATTGGCTGGACATGGCGTATCTAAGTCTGGAGCAATGGCGGAATTGATGTCCTTTGCAACCAAGACCCAAACGCCAGTAGCTATGACCCTGCTTGGCCTGGGAAGCCTTCCCGCCTCTCACCCCTTAAGCCTGGGTATGATGGGCATGCATGGCGAAGCCTACGCCAACAATGCTATTCAGCAAGCAGACCTCCTGCTGGCCTTCGGTATGCGTTTCGATGACCGCGTAACTGGAAACCTGCGCACCTATGCTCCCCGGGCGCGCAAGATTCACATTGAAATTGATCCATCGGAAATACACAAAAATGTTCGTGTTGATGTGCCCCTCATTGGCGATCTTAAGACGGTATTGGGCGACCTTGGGCCCATGGTCCAGCCAGGAGACCATGAGGAATGGCTCGATCAGATTGCAGAATGGAGAGAGGATACGGAAAAGCGAGACATCATGGCTTGGCCCGACGACGGCCTTTTGTATTCCTCTCATGTAATACGCGACATGTGGCAAATCACCGAGGGACAGGCTATCGTAACAACGGATGTCGGCCAACACCAGATGTGGGCCGCGCAATATTACCACCTGGAACAACCATATCGTTTCATCACTTCCGGTGGCGCCGGTACCATGGGCTTTGGTTTTCCGGCGGCTATCGGGGCCTGGTTCGGTCACAAAGACCACGAAAGCTGGGCCATAGTCGGTGATGGTGGCTTCCAAATGACGGCCGCGGAACTAACTACGGCAGTGATTGAAGGGGCCAATGTTAAGATTGTGCTGCTTAACAATAGCTATCTGGGCATGGTGCGCCAGTGGCAGGAATTTTTCTTCGATAAACGATACTCGGCTGTAAAAATGCACAATCCCGATTTCGTGAAATTGGCCGAAGCTCATGGCGTGCCTGGTCGGCGAATTACGAAACGAGATGAAATCGCAGAGGCGGTAGAATTCGCCAAAGCAACAAAAGGGCCGGTATTACTCGAATTCGTAGTCGAGATGGAGGAAGCTGTTTTCCCCATGGTGCCGGCCGGCGCCGATTTGGACGATATGATCCGTCGGCCTGTTCACCGAAGGTCAGTTCAAGTGATTAAGAATGGTTGTTGGATGAGCAGAATCACTGTCAGAGCTCATGAAACTGATACTGTGTTCCCTAGAAGGAACGCGTTATTAGTGTGCCAATCCCTGAGGAGGAGAACCCGATGCGACAAACAATAATAGCAATTGTAGAAAACAAGCCAGGTGTATTGAATCGGATAGCTTCGCTATTCCGGCGGCGTAATTTTAATATTGACTCGCTCAATGTAGGTCGTACAGAGAAACCCAACGTATCCCGGATGACCCTCGTCGTCGACAGCGGTGATACCGAGGCAAGACTTGTCGAGGCCAATCTTTACAAACTGGTGAATGTGATTGATGTGCAAGATGTGACCGAACAGCCAACCGTGTTGCGTGAACTGGCCACGATCAAAGTGGCTACTTTGCCCGATCAACGCACGGAAATCATCAGCCTGGCAAATGTTTTTAAAGCCAAGATTGTTGATGTTGGCGCAGAGTCCTTGATCATGCAGATCACCGCCACTGATGACCGGGTCGACAGCCTGATCGAATTGCTTCGGCCATGGGGCATCGTGGAACTCGTTCGCACCGGTCATGTCGCCATGATGCGAGGCATGGCTGAAGGCGTGCGTCACACGCCAGGAGCCGGGCCGCTCAATCAGAACGGAAACAGTCATACCGCCAAAGCGCAAGCATAGTCAGCGAGCTGACGGTCAGCCGGCAGGATTTTTTATCTGTAAAACAATTAGATTTAGGAGAAATTATGGCGAAAATTTACTATGACTCGGATGCAGATCCATCACGAATTGAATCAAGGAAAGTAGCGATCATTGGTTACGGATCTCAGGGGCACGCCCATGCGCTTAACTTACATGATAGCGGCGTGGAGGTTACTGTTGGATTACGTGATGGCAGCAAATCTCGGGCCAAGGCTGAAGCGGAAGGGCTCCGAGTCGATACGGTAGCAGGCGCAGCCGATTGGGCTGATACGATCATGCTTCTGGCGCCTGATACGGAGCAGCCGGGCATTTACAGCAAGGAAATCGCACCCTATCTGACGCCTGGAAAGACGTTGATGTTCGCCCACGGGTTTAACATCCGTTATGGTACCGTCGCTCCGCCGGCCGAGGTGGATGTGAGCATGGTGGCCCCAAAAGCACCTGGCCACCGGCTGCGGGAACTTTACGTGGAAGGATTCGGTACGCCCTGCCTATTAGCCGTCCACCAGGACGCCAGCGGCCAGGCCAAAGCAAATGCCATTGCCTATGGCTACGCTCTTGGTGGCACCCGGGCAGGTCTCTGGAAACGACCTTTGCCGAAGAAGCAGAGACTGATCTTTTTGGCGAGCAGGCCGTCCTATGTGGCGGTGTTTCCGAATTGGTCAAAGCAGGTTTTGAAACTTTGGTTGAAGCAGGTTACCAGCCAGAGGTAGCCTACTTTGAATGTTTACATGAATTGAAATTGATCGTGGACTTGTTCTATCAGGGTGGCCTCAACTATATGCGCTATTCTGTTTCAGATACGGCAGAACATGGCGATTATGTCTCTGGGAATCGAATTGTTAATGAGGAAACCAAGTATGAGATGAGCCAGATCCTGAAGGAAATTCAGGATGGCACCTATGCCCAGGGATGGATCGACGAAAATAAGGCGGGCCGGCCCTGGTTTAATGAAAAAAGGCGATCAGAACAAGATCATATGATCGAGCGTGTAGGCGCTGAGTTACGCGACCTCATGCCTTTTATTGATCCGGTAACGGTAAAACCAGGTGACTAATGGATTGTAATTGAAAACCAACTTCTAGAAAACGGAAAACAATCATGAATGACTCAAATTATGTTCGCTTATTCGATACTACACTGCGCGATGGAGAGCAATCCCCTGGAGCAACGCTCACTTCAGCCGAGAAACTGGAAATTGCAAAGGGATTGGCTAGCCTGGGCGTGGATGTCATGGAAGCAGGATTTCCGGCCGCTTCACCTGATGATTTGGAAGGCGTACGCAGGATAGCTATTGAGGTTGGCAACACACCAGGTCCATCTGGTGAACCCCCCATCATATGCGGTCTTGCCCGGGCAACGAAAAGCGATATCGACAAAGCCTGGGAAGCGGTCCAACATGCCGCCCGCCCCCGAGTGCACACATTTCTGGCCACCTCGCCCATTCACATGAAACACAAATTGAAGATGGATCCGGAGGATGTTGTGGATCAGGTGCGAGAAATGGTGAGTTATGCGAGAAGTTATTGCGATGATGTCGAGTTTTCACCCGAGGATGCCGGCCGTAGCGATCCCGAATTTCTCTATCTTGTCCTAGGGGAAGCCATCAAAGCCGGCGCGACTACCCTCAACATCCCGGATACGGTTGGCTATACCACCTATGAGGAATTCGGCGCCCTAATCGCCGGAATCATGGCCAATACCCCGGGCATAGACGATGTCATCGTCTCAGTCCACTGTCACGATGATTTGGGTTTAGCCACCGCAAACACAATGGCCGGATTGCGGGCCGGTGCGCGCCAGGCGGAGGTTACGATCAACGGTATTGGTGAGCGAGCGGGCAACACCTCTTTGGAGGAAGTCGCTATGGGCCTGCATACCCGCCGGGCAGCCTATGGACTGAGCACCGGTATCGATACCACCCAGATCACCCGAATAAGCCACATGGTCTCAAATTACACCGGCATCCCGGTACAGCCCAATAAGGCGATTGTTGGGGCCAATGCTTTCGCGCATGAGGCTGGAATTCATCAGGACGGCATGCTTAAACATCAGGACACCTACGAGATCATGCGGCCGGAAACAGTCGGCCTGTTGCGTTCCACACTGGTGCTGGGCAAACATTCCGGACGCCATGCGTTTCGGGTTCGCCTGGAAGATATGGGCTACGAATTGAGTGATGAAGAGTTGCAGGAAGCATTCACCCGGTTTAAAGAGCTTGCCGACAAGAAGAAGGTAATCACGGACGCCGACCTGGTTGCTTTGATTACCGATCAACTTTACCAACCGGACGAGATATTTGTGCTTGATGGCTTACAAGTAGCATGTGGCACCATGGGCATGCCTACAGCAACGGTCCGGTTAACTGGACCTGACGGTGAGGAGTATGTGCTGGCGGCTGTGGGCACCGGGCCTGTCGACGCCGTTTATAAGGCAATCGACCTAATTGTAGAGGCCCCCAATCGCCTATTAGAGTTTTCTGTGCGTGCCGTGACCGAAGGCATCGATGCTATGGGCGAGGTGACTGTCCGGCTTGAAGCGGAAAATGGCGGTGTCCACCAACGCACTTCCCCCCAGAGCGGTCAAAAACAGCCACGTACGTTTGGCGGTCATGGAGCGGATACGGACATTATCGTGGCCAGCGCGAAAGCATATCTCTCAGCGCTGAACAAGGTTCTTATCGCCACCGGACGATATGGCCAACCCGAAATTGCCGCCGAGATTTCTGTCTAAGAATGGCCGTTACTATCCTTTGATCTTAAAGCAGTGCACAGTCCCATCATTTGTTATTCAGGAAAATTAATGAGTAAACCAAAAACATTATTCGATAAATTGTGGGATGCGCACGTCGTCGTGAGCGGGAACGGCTCGCCAACAGTACTCTATATCGATCTACATCTGGTCCATGAAGTCACATCACCCCAGGCATTTTCCGGGCTGCGGGCCAGGGGGTTACGGGTGCGTCGGCCAGACCGCACCTTTGCGACGATGGATCATTCGATTCCGACCACTTCATTAACCTTGCCCATGGCGGACGATTTAGCCCGAAAGCAATTGGTACAACTCCAAACTAATTGCCAAGAATTCGATATTCGCCTTTTTGATTATGAAAGTCCAAACCGAGGCATCGTTCACATTATCGGTCCAGAGCTTGGTCTGACCCAACCCGGAAAAACCATCGTCTGTGGTGACAGCCATACCTCGACCCACGGCGCCTTTGGAGCCCTGGCTTTTGGCATTGGAACAACAGAGGTAGAACACGTATTAGCAACTCAATGCTTGCTCCAGGAAAGACCGAAAACCTATGCGGTCAACTTCTCTGGAACACCGGGTAACGGCGTAACCGCCAAAGATATGATCCTGGCTCTTATTGCCAAGATCGGCGTTGGCGGCGGCACGGGTCATGTATTTGAATATACTGGCCCGGCTATTCAGGCTCTGCCCATGGAAGCACGAATGACCTTATGCAATATGTCCATCGAGGGAGGCGCCAGAGCCGGCATGGTCGCCCCGGACGACACAACCTTCGAATATGTGGCCGGACGGGAATATGCGCCGAAAGATGGCGCCTGGGACAAGGCAGTGAATTATTGGCGCTCTTTACCGAGTGACAAAGAGGCCATCTATGATCGTTCTTTAACTATCGACGCCAGCGATCTTGAACCGATGATCACCTATGGAACCAATCCAGGCATGGGCATTCCCATCAGTCAATCGATCCCCGATCCCGCCAAAGAATCAAATCCTCGCCGGCGAGCTGCCATTCAAAGAGCTCTGCAATATATGGACTTGCACCCTGGCCGGCCTCTGACTGGGCAAAAAATTGATGTTGTTTTCATTGGCAGTTGCACCAATTCACGTATCAGCGACCTTCGGCAGGCCGCACAACTTATGCAAGGACATAAAGTAGCCGAGGGAGTCCGTATGTTGGTAGTTCCCGGTTCCGAAGAGATCCGCCGCCAGGCAGAATCCGAAGGATTGGACCGCGTCTTCCTCGAGGCCGGCGCCGAATGGCGTTACGCCGGCTGTTCCATGTGTATTGCCATGAACGGCGATCAGCTTCAACCCGGACAGTATGCCATTAGCACCAGCAATCGAAATTTCGAGGGCCGGCAAGGGAAAGGCGGCCGCACCTTTTTGGCCAGTCCATTGACGGGCGTTGCCTCGGCAATAAATGGACAAATTACCGATCCTCGCCTCCTTTCCAATTAATACGTTCGACGCTCAAAAACGGAAGATTATCAAAATGGTCACCACAATATCGATAGCAATCCAAAAGGCAAGACCTGAATGAAACCATTCTCCAACATCAACTCACACATGGTACCCCTACCCTTCAACGATGTGGATACGGACCAAATAATTCCGGCCTCATACCTCAAGGTTACGACTAAGGATGGCTTGGCTGATGGTTGTTTCGCAGGTTGGCGTTACAACTCAGAAGGCGATCCCCAACCAGATTTCGTTTTGAATCGACCCGAATACTTTGGCGCCGAGGTTTTATTGGCGGGGGATAATTTTGGCACCGGGTCCTCAAGAGAGCACGCTGCCTGGGCTTTATTGAGTTGGGGATTCAAAGCAGTCTTGAGCACTTCCTTCGCCGATATTTTTCGGAACAATGCCTATAAAAACGGTTTGCTTCCGGTAACCATTGACCAGCAAACACAGCTACAGCTGTTCAGCCTGGTCGATGAAGATCCTGACACCAGAATCATTATTGACCTACAGGACCAACACCTGATATTGCCCGACGGCCGGGAGGTCAACTTTTTTATCGATCCTTTTAACAAGACCTGCCTATTAGAAGGCATGGATCAACTTGGCTATTTGCTCATACATGAAGCAAAAATCAGCGCTTACGAACATAGAATAGAAGGTGCAACATGACGCAGACGGTGTTTATATACGATACAACGCTCCGTGACGGCACCCAGAGAGAGGGGATTTCTCTTTCCCTGACCGACAAGTTACGCATTGCCAGCCGGCTGGACGCATTTGGTGTTCATTATATTGAAGGCGGCTGGCCAGGCTCTAATCCAAAAGATGTTGATTTTTTTGAAGCAGCCAGCAAGATGCACTTTGAAAACGCCAAGATTACGGCCTTTGGCTCGACCAGGCGAAAACATACAGCGCCGGCTGATGACGCCAATATTCATGCTTTATTGATGGCCAAGACTCCTGTCGTAACCCTCGTTGGCAAGAGTTGGGATCTTCACGTTCGAGATGTGTTAGAGACCGACCTGGCGGAAAACTTGGCTATGATAGGCGATAGAGTTAGTTATCTTAAGACCCAGGGTAAGGAAGTTATTTATGACGCAGAACACTTCTTTGACGGATACAAAGCCAACCCTGAATATGCGTTAAGTACCCTTCTCGTGGCGGCCGAAAATGGGGCCGATGCTGTCGTACTTTGTGATACGAATGGCGGTTCCATGCCTTGGGAAATCACAGATATCTTGCACATCGTAACGGAACAAGTCGATACCGTTATTGGCATTCACACCCATAATGATGCCGGCTGTGGCGTGGCCAACACATTGGCGGCCGTCAAGGCTGGCGCTATCCACGTGCAAGGTACCATCAACGGCTACGGCGAACGAGTAGGCAATGCCAACTTGTGTACCATCATCGCCGACCTACAGATCAAGATGGGAATAGATTGTGTCCCACCGCAAAATCTGGAACAACTAACTGAATTGTCGCGTTTTGTCGCCGAAGTTGCCAACCTGGCGCCTGATAGCCATTCCCCCTTCGTAGGCTCAAGTGCGTTTGCTCACAAAGGCGGTATTCACGTCGCAGCGATGCGTAAAAACGAGGCCAGCTACCAGCATATAGACCCGGTTCTTGTCGGCAACCAGCAGCGGACGGTCATCTCGGAGCTATCCGGACGTGGAAATGTGCTGGAAAAGGCAAGCGAGTTTGGCATTGATACGGACAGCGTCCAGGCTCGAGAAGTTCTTAAACAAATCAAGGCCCTTGAAGCCCAAGGTTTTGCCTTTGAGAGCGCGGAAGCATCAATGAGCCTGATGTTGCACCGGCTTCAAGCCGGCTATCAACCCCCGTTTGAGTTATTAGATTTTACTGTTCTGGTCCAGCACCGTCAGGACAGAGGACCTTCTGCTGACGCCACGGTAAAAGTTCGTGTCGGCGATCAGGTGCTATTTACTGCGGCCGAGGGCAATGGTCCGGTCAATGCCCTGGATGCGGCCTTACGAAAAGCTTTGCTTGACGTTTACCCATCGCTGGGGGATGTAAACCTGGTCGACTATAAGGTCCGCATCCTCGACAGCCAAAATGGCACCGGTGCTACAACTCGAGTGCTAATCGACACGGAACAAGGAGCCAATCGCTGGAGCACAGTCGGCGCCAGCGCTAATATTATTGAGGCAAGTTGGCAGGCGCTATTCGATAGCATTGAGTTCGCCCTGATAAATGGGAAATTTGATAACCTAAATGGGAAAAGCCAGTCAGAAAGCAAGGCCGGATCTTAATATATGAAAGCAAATATCGTTGTTCTACCAGGGGATGGCATCGGGCCTGAGGTTACAGCCATTGCGCTGGATGTATTATCTGCTTTAGCTAGTCGCTTCGGTCACGAGATATTTGCCGAAGAACATCTGCTTGGTGGCTGCGCCATTGATACCTACGGAACTGCACTTCCAGAATCAACCCTCGAAGCATGTTTGATGACCGACGCGGTATTACTGGGTGCGGTGGGTGGACCAAAATGGGATGATCCCACAGCCAAAGTCCGTCCAGAACAGGGCTTATTAGGCCTCAGAAAGGCGTTAGGCCTTTTCGCCAACCTGCGGCCGGTAAAACCACACCCTGACCTATTGGGAGCCTCCCCGCTACGGCGGGAACGGCTTGAAGGCGTCGATTTGCTGGTTGTCAGAGAATTGACTGGGGGAATCTATTTCGGCAAACCGCAAGAAAGGCGCATTGTTGACGGGGAGGAGTTTGCCCTTGACACCATGATCTACGGCAAAAGTGAGATTAGCAGAATTGCCCACCTGGCATTCGGTGCTGCCCGACAACGTCAGGGGAAAGTAACCTCAGTCGATAAAGCGAACGTCTTGGAAAGCTCCCGCCTCTGGCGGCAAACGGTGACAGAAGTAGCTGCATCCTATCCAGATGTTCCTCTGGAAAACCTTCTGGTTGATGCAGCAGCCATGCATCTGCTCACCCGGCCGGGATCTTTTGATGTCATCGTTACTGCTAATCTGTTTGGCGATATTCTGACCGATGAAGCCTCGGTTTTATCGGGTTCAATGGGTAATCTTCCTTCGGCTTCGCTTGGTGAGATGAATAACCGGCATGGCCTTCCCAAGGGTCTATACGAGCCCATTCATGGGTCAGCG
>PVMS01009677.1_pt1 | contig 13476 bp, 13 predicted proteins | sample 1853461 | NCBI WGS metagenome assembly PVMS01 (sample SAMN08582032, study PRJNA380276) | Marine sediment metagenome, whole genome shotgun sequencing project. | isolation source: ocean sediment barecode stripped | collected 2017 | reverse complement strand
TCTGGAAACCTACATTGCAAGCGGCAACGTCGTGTTTGAAAGTCAAGCTGAGCCGTCCCTGGTAAAGGCCGAGCTTGAGGGCCGATTGCATGCCTAATGTATTGTTATAGCTGATTCACGCTCTCCTAGAAACGGGGCGTTTATTAGCATTATCGGTCATTATGACCCCCTTACCGACCCGGAGACGGTGGTCATTGACGAAGAACAAGCATTAAAATGGCTAGGGCAAGGGGCACAACCAACGGCCACCACCGCTAGGCTCCTGTCCAATGCAGGCATTATGGACAAGTTTAAGGCAACAAAGGAGAAACCATGAAAGACCTAGTAGAATACATCGCCAAATCGTTAGTGAATGCCCCTGATGATGTAGTGGTTACCGAAGAAGAAGGCGAGGAAGGTATAGTTCTCAAATTACAGGTTGCTGATGAAGACAAAGGCCGTATTATCGGCAAGCAGGGTCGGATTGCACAGGCGATACGCACTCTTATCAGGGTAAAAGCGGCTAAAGCTGGCACCAGAGCCTCTCTTGAGATTATCTAGACTTTCAAAATAGCCCCCCTTTTTAAACAGTCATTATTTTTCTCATCCCATCAAATATCTGCCCATTTTCGGATTTATTTGACGATAAATCGTGTCCTCCTTCCGTTTAAAGTTCCATAATAATATGCCGTTATTAAGCACAGGCTTGGGGTTACTCTGTCTATAGAAGGGCTTCAAATCTTGAATATGCGAATAGTTTGAATAACTATCCAAATATGATAAGTGCTAGCTAAAGTCCAGGCCGCCTTCTTCTGCGTCTTGTGGCTACCCTTAGCCTAATAAGGGAGCGTCTCAGCGCTGCTTCAGCCCTTGCGTTATCAGTCTCGGGGGCATATTTTTCTTCCAGCCGTTTTTCGGCACGTCTTTTAGCTTCTTCAGCACGGGCTATATCAATCTCCTCAGTCCTCTCCGCCGAATCAGCCAGCACTATAACTCTGTCCGGCCGCACTTCAAGAAAACCACCGGATACAACCAGGCTGAATTCTTCGTTGCCTTTTCTGGCTATCAACTCGCCGGGTTGCAGCATCGTCATTAAAGGAGAGTGTTGGGGTAAAATCCCCAACTGCCCTTCAATGCCGGGTGCAATAACAATATCTACTTCATCAGAATAGACCACTTTCTCAGCGGTAACGACATCAAGCTTTATTGTAGCCATTTCTTAAACCACCTGTATTTTACGGGTATTTAATTATTCCTGCAGCTTTTTGGCTGCCTCAACTGCTTCCTCAATCGTGCCCACCATATAAAAAGCCTGTTCCGGCAGGTCATCATGCTTGCCGTCAAGTATCTCCCTGAAACCACGAATGGCTTCTGCTAATGAAACGTACTTGCCGGGACGGCCGGTAAATATTTCGGTAACAAACATCGGTTGAGTTAGAAATCTCTGTATCTTGCGGGCGCGGGCGACAATACGCTTATCTTCTTCGCTCAGCTCTTCTATGCCCAGAATGGCAATTACATCCTGAAGATCCTTATAGCGCTGAAGCACCTGCTGCACTTCACGGGCGACCTTATAATGTTCCACGCCCACTATATCGGGGTCAAGCATGCGTGAATTTGAGGATAGCGGATCAACCGCCGGATATAGAGCCTGTTCCGCCAGGGACCTTTCCAGCGCAACGACGGCATCCAGATGGCCAAATGTTGCCACCACTCCGGGATCGGTATAATCATCCGCCGGTACATAGATTGCCTGAAATGATGTAATCGAACCCTGCTTCGTTGAAGTAATTCTTTCCTGCAGTTCGCCCATTTCCGTAGCCAGTGTCGGCTGGTAGCCCACTGCCGACGGCATTCGCCCCAGCAGCGCCGACACTTCCATTCCGGCAAGGGTATAGCGATATATATTATCAATAAACAGCAGAACATCCTGCCGTTCAACATCACGGAAGTATTCGGCCATTGTCAGCCCGGTCAGCCCGATGCGCAGACGTACCGCCGGCAGCTCGTTCATTTGCCCGAAGACCATGACCGTTTTATCAAGCACACCGGCTTCTTTCATTTCCTGCCACAGGTCATTTCCCTCACGCGACCTTTCGCCAACTCCGGCAAAGACTGAATATCCACCATGCTCATGAGCGATATTTCGAATCAGCTCCATAATAATAACCGTCTTGCCGACGCCGGCTCCTCCATAGGCGCCAATCTTGCCGCCTTTGGCAAAGGGCGTAATCAGATCTATTACCTTAATACCTGTTTCCAGGGTTTCGGTGGTTGTTTCCTGATCATCAAAGGCCGGGGGTTTACGATGTATAGCCCAGTTATCGTCACCTTTAACCTCACCGAGGTTATCCAGCGGTTGCCCCATAACATCAAACAATCTTCCCAGGCAAGGCTTGCCTACGGGGATTGTAATCGGCTTTCCGGTATCCACTGCCTCGGCGCCCCGGTCAAGCCCATCCGTGGGCAACAAAGACAGGCAACGAACCCAGTTGTTGCCTGTATGCCCCTGCACTTCAAGTACCAGCTTGCTGCCGTTTTTTTGAATTTCAATGGCATTAAAAAGGGCCGGCAGTTCATCGGGCGGAAATTCAATATCTACCACCGAACCTATAACCTGTACTACTTTACCTTTTGCTTTAGCCATAACAGCCTCCTATTCTATCGCTGCGGCACCACCGATGATATCGAGCAGCTCTGCGGTAATCATCTCCTGGCGTGCCTTATTATAAACAAGTGTTAAATCCTCAATTAACTCATTGGCATTCTGGGTAGCGTTACGCATAGCTACCATACGTGCCGATTGCTCACTGGCAATTGACTCTAGGATATGATGATATACTTTCATTTCTATAAAACGCGGCAGAAGGCCGCCCAGAACTTTAATAGAATCCGGCTCGTATATATAATCAACATTCTCAGTTGCCGGAATTGTCGCCGGTTCAACGGGCAATATTCTCTCTATAACCGGCTTCTGAACCATAGTATTTTCAAACCGTGTATAAGCCAGATAAACCTCATCGGTGGCGGCATTGCTATAATCATCAATGATAATATGCGATATCGGCAGTGTATCAATCAGTGTGGGGCGGTCGCCGAATCCGGTGAACTCAGCGGTTACGTTCAGCCCTGTCCGCCTTAGAAAATCAAGTCCCTTGCGACCAAGTGCAATTACGTTTACCGGTGCTTCATTCTCCAGTATAAAGGCGGCTGTCTTACGATTTATACTGCCGACAAGCCCGCCTGCCAAACCGCGGTCAGGTGTTATATGCACCAGGGTAATATTTTTTACCGTTCTGCGACACTGAAGGCAGGGGTGCAACTCTTTGCCTTCAGTGGATAAGGCCACCAGAGCCGATATTACCTGTGTTATCTTTTCCGAATAGGAACGCCCGGCCAGTCCGCTTTCCTGAGCCCGCTTCATCTTCGAAGCGGCAATCATTTCCATAGCCCTGGTTATCTTGGCGGTACTCTTGACGCCCTTTATCCGCCTTCCGATTAAACGAATATTAGCCAATTTTTAACAAACACTCCTTTTATTTAAATGGTTATAGAAACTACTCAGCCGAAAAACCTTTCTTGAATTCCTCAATTGCCGCCTTCAGTTTTTCTTCAGTTTTATCGCCGATGTCTTTCGTTTCTTTTATATCCTTGCCTATCTCTTTATAAATTGTATTCATCGATTTCATTAAAGCTGCTTCAAATTCAATCACTTTATTCACCGGTATATCATCGATATAGCCGTTTATGGCGGCATACAGAATTATAATCTGGTCTTCAAGCGATTTGGGAACATAAAGGGATTGTTTTAATACCTCTGTGATTCGCTGCCCGCGCTCTATCTGCGCTCTTGTTGCTTTATCCAGTTCGGCGGTTCCAAACTGGGCAAATGCAGCCAGCTCTCGGAATTGCGCCATTGCCAGCTTTAATTTTCCGGCCACCTTTTTCATTGCCTTCGTCTGTGCTTTACTGCCGACACGTGATACTGATATACCAACGTTCAATGCCGGTCTTATACCTGCATTGAAAAGGTCCGTTTCCAGGTAGATCTGTCCATCTGTAATAGAGATTACATTTGTCGGAATATACGCCGATACATCACCGGCCTGTGTTTCGATAATGGGCAATGCGGTAAGTGAACCGCCCCCGTTTTCTTCGTTCAGTTTGGCTGATCTCTCCAGCAAACGGCTGTGCAGGTAAAATACATCGCCCGGATAGGCTTCTCGCCCCGGCGGGCGGCGCAGCAACAACGACATTTGGCGGTAAGCCCAGCCGTGCTTAGAAAGGTCATCATATATTATAAGTGCATCTTTGCCCTGCTCCATAATCTCTTCACCTATGGCGCAGCCGGCATAGGGAGCCAGGTACTGCAATGCCACCGATTCCGAAGCATTGGCGGCAACAACAATGGTATGCTCCATCGCACCATGTTCTTCCAGTTTTGCTACCACCTGTGCCACCTTTGATGCTTTTTGTCCGATGGCAACATAGATACAGGTTAAATCGCCACCCTTCTGGTTTATTATGGTATCCAGTGCTATAGCAGTCTTGCCCGTAGAGCGGTCTCCGATGATCAACTCTCTCTGCCCCCGGCCAATTGGTATCATGGCGTCAATTGCCTTGATACCGGTCTGCACCGGTGTATCCACTGATTGTCGGGCGACTACGTTAGGAGCAACTCTTTCCAGGGGGCGTGTGCTCTTTGTTTTTATGTCTTCTTTGCCGTCCATTGGTCTGCCCAGTGAGTCTACAACCCTGCCTATCAGTGCATCACCCACCGGTATTTCGGCGATGCGTCCGGTAGCCCTTACCTCATCACCTTCTCTAATACCCGAACCGTCGCCCAGGATAACGGCGGCAACGCTGTCTTCCTCAAGGTTGAGGGCAATACCCATAACCTCATTGGGGAACTGAAGCAATTCGTTATATTTGGCTCCGGCCAGCCCATGGATTCGGGCAATGCCATCTCCCACTTCTACCACATTGCCTACGTCAACCATGGTTATTTGCGTACCAAATTGCTCTATCTTCTTTTTTATAACGGATACAATATCCTGCTCTTTAGCTGTCAATTCAGCCACCTCCTGCCAGCTTCTTGGCTTATATCAGTTCTTTTTTGAGTTCTTTCAGTCGACCCCGGGTACTGCCATCTATCAGTTTGCCAGCCACTTTTACTATAATACCCGCGATTATATCAGGGTTAACATTTTCGGATTCTATAATCACCTTTTTTCCGGTTATATCACTTAGCTTTTCGCTTAATTTTAGCCTGCCTGCGTCATCAATCGGTACCGCAGTAGTAATCTCGGCTCGCTCTATGCCATTGTATTCATCAACCAGACGCCGGTACTCATCGGCTATATCGGGTAGCATTCCCACCCTGCCCTTTGAAATCAGCAGGTAGACCAGGTTCAGTATCGTTTCTGTTACCTCACCCAACCCGCCATGCAATAAACTAACCTTATCATCAACATTAATTTTTGGGTTATCAAGATACGCAATTATATCCGCATCCTGACCCAGCCTGGCAACCTTCTCCAGCTCAGCCTGCCTGTCGTCTATATGCTTTTTCTCGCTCAGCTCAAAAACTGCCTGTGCATATCTTCGGGCAGAACCCTTTTTAGCCACAACTACGGCCTCCGATTATTATTACTTACTTTTACTATTACTTACTTTATTTTATTCCCGAACTCTCTTCAAGTGTTTTTTCAATGAGCTTTTTATGCGCTTCTTTATCAAGCGTTCGGTCAATAACCTTACCCGCCGCCAGCACCGTCAAATCAGCAAATTGATGCCGCAAATCAGCCACAGCTTCATCACGCTCCCTCTGTATCTCACCCTGCGCCCTGGCAATCAGCCTTTCGGCATCTACCGCCGCTTCTTCCCTTGCTTTTTGCCTTGCCTCTTCGCCAGCCTGCTCTGCCCTTTGTATTATCTTTTGGCCCTTTTTGCTGGCCTCCTGAATGCGCTTTTCCGTTTCTTCTTCCGCCAGCTTCGCCTGTTCCTTTATGTAATCCGTCTGATCTATACTTTCTTTAACCCTTCTTGAACGCTCATCAAGCATACGCAGTATGGGCTTATAAGCCACAAAGTAAAGCAGTGCAAACAGGATAGTAAAATTAATTATCTGCGCTATTAAAGTTGACGTATTTATACCCAGACTACCTAGGCCACCTTCCATTTTTATCCCCCAAAGTACAAGTTATTTATGATTTATTGGTCAGCGCAATCAAGCAGTCAACACTGCCAGCAACACGATGCCAGCTATAAGTATAGCTCCCAATATAGCTGCTCCAATAATAGTTCCTATGAATGAAGGAAGACCATTTTCCATAACACTCTCCATGCATTTATTTAGGCTATCATAGCCAGTATGATGCCTATAATCAGAACGTAGATACCAATAGCTTCTGTAAGCCCGGCTACCAGGATCATATTGGTAAATATGGGACCTCTCGCCTCTGGATTACGGGCTATGCCCTGTAATGCAGAGTAACCAATAAGCCCCAACCCCAAGCCGGGTCCCAACATCCCCAAGCCTACTGCCAGCCCTACTGCTAACATTTTTAATCCTTCTGCTGCGTCCATCCTTAACCCCCTTTATATTTTATTTTTATATAGCGATATATTACTTTTTAGTGCACTTCTTCTTCATGCGGAATTATGGCTATTGTAACAAATATGAGAGTCAGCCCGGCAAATATAAGCGCCTGTATGAAGCCGATGAGCAATTCCAGTCCATAAAATGGAACAGCAAACAGCCACGGTACAAGGAAAGCTGCCACCATAAGTAATATCTCGCCAGCCGTCATATTGCCGAAAAGCCTGAAGGTAAGGCTTATAATGCGTATAAACTCAGTAAACCCTTCAAGAAATCCGGTAAATATATTTATCCCACCGGTGAATAAAGTGAGTGGAGCCTCTTTAAATTTACCCTGGAACAACTGTTTTAAGCCACGCTTAAACTCTCCCAGATTAATGAATTTTTTCAAATAACCGGTTCCGAGCTTGCGTATACCGGTGAACTCAACGAAGACAAAGGATACCAGAGCCATAGCCAGAGGCATGTTTATATCGGTATTAGCTGCGCGAAGCAGATGCACCTCGCCCTCTATAGTATTTACCGTTATCGAGCCAAAACCGGGCAATAAACCCAGCCAGGCATTAAAACCGACAAAGAGAAATAGTGTGGCTATGAGGGGGAAAAATTTGCGCCCGTTTTCCTCACCGGCAACACTGGTGCACAGGTTATATAGCCAACCGAGCAAAAATTCAAAGGCAGCCTGTAATCTTCCCGGTATCAGCTTCATCCGTCTTGTTACGATATAAGAAAAGACCACCAGGAATATAATAGTGACCCAGGCAGCGATGACACTATTGGTAATAGGGAATCCAAATAAATGGAATACTACTTCAGCCGGCAGCTCCGGGTGCGGCTGGGGAACAGTAATCCAATCTGGCATTTCGATACCGCCAAACAGGCTTTGCCCCAGAGGACCGGCGGCAAAGCTAATTAAGAGTAAAGCAAGTAAAACAACAGTGATCCCGATTGCCAGCGGGAGTGAACAACCCAAGCAGCCTCTTTTCTTTTTAGGCTTTTCAGGCACTAGGCATCCTCCTTGTCTTTCCTGTTCTTAAATAGAGGTAACAGCATCCGATAAACACCATAAACCGCAGTTATAAATCCAAATATTAAGCCGATTATTATAAAAAGGGGCTGTGTGTTTAGCTTGTTGTCCAGCCACAGCCCTCCAAGCACTCCCATTAAAATAGACAGCCCAATAAACCAACCGATACCAATTAAGTTTAAGGCTGCCTGCCATCTCTGCATCACAACCCCGTCACCCGTCAACTAGCATAATATCAAAATTACCCCGTCCGGGTTAATCAGCTATCAAATATTTTAATCAAGACTTATTTTTATCAAAGTCTTCCAGATCAAGCCCATCTATAAAATCACTGAAGGCAGATAGCCTCTTTAATTCCTCATCGCTTGCTTTTTTACCTCTCCCCTCTTCCCCTGCTTCCTTTTTACCTGTAGCCAATTTTTCAGCTTCTTCAATCTTGTCCAGTGATATGCCTGCTTTTTCCAGAACCGATTCCTCGGCATAAATTGGTACTTCCACTCTAACCGCCAGTGCCAGCGCATCACTGGGCCTGGCGTCTATCTCAATCTGCTCTTCTTCAACATTGAGTATGATTTTGGCATAAAAGGTGTCATTCATAAGATCACTGATTCTTATAGAGTTAACAGAAGCTCCCAGCATCTCAACTATATTACGTAACAGGTCATGGGTTAACGGCCTGGGTAAAGTTTCTCCTCTTAGCTTTATTGCTATTGCATTCGCCTCCGCCGGACCGATAAAGATGGGCAAATAACGCTCTGCTTCCTTTTCTTTCAGCATAACCACATATTGCGAGTTATGCATTGTAAGCTTTGGGTTCATCAATCCAACCCTGATACTCTCTATGGTCATTTCCAGCATTTTTCACCCCTCAGGTTTCTCAGCGGCACAAGCTATTCTACCTTTTAATTTGCAAATCTGTCAACTAAATAGGTTGATATTTTGACAGCATTTGGTTACATTATAGTATAATACAAAAAACAGTATTAAGGCCAAGTTATTCTATGCCTTAGGAGGATGTTTTTCGTTATGCAGAAAAGCAATAAAAACATTGCCTGGTTTAAGGAGGTCACCAAAGATGATATTCCTTCTGTCGGTGGCAAGGGCGCCAATCTAGGCGAAATGACCCGAGCTAACATTCCAGTTCCCCCGGGTTTTATTGTTACCGTCAATGCCTACAACGGCTTTCTGGAGAAAGCAAATATTACCGCTAAAATCCGCGCCTTGCTTGAACCCCTTGATCCAAACAAAAGCAAGCAACTGCAGCAGATTGCATCCGAAATCAAAAAAGTCATCATGGCATCCAGCATTCCACCGGAACTGGCCAGCGAGATAAAGCAAGCCTATAAAGAGTTAGGCCTTGGACTGGTGGCGGTACGCTCATCGGCAACCGCCGAAGATCTTCCCGAAGCCTCCTTTGCCGGACAGCAAAGCACCTATCTCAACATTCAGGGAGAGGATGCGGTTGTTGAAGCCGTTCAAAAGTGCTGGGCTTCTCTGTTCGAGTCACGGGCAATATATTATAGAATACAGCACGGTTTTGATCACTTTAAGGTTGGTATTGCCGTTCCGGTGCAGAGAATGATACCCTCCCAGACATCCGGCGTTATGTTTACCATTGAACCGGTAACCAGCGATTCCGAAAAGATTATTATTGAAGCTATCTATGGCCTGGGTGAAGGTTTGGTATCAGGTGAGGTAACACCCGACCTTTATATCGTTAACAAGAAAGACTTCTCTATCATTTCCAAAATGATAAGCCAGCAGAAGCATCAGTTATCCCTTAACACCGATATTTCTAACAAAGATAGTAATGCCTGGCACCCGGTGCCCGTTCAAGCCCAGGAAAAACAAAAAATAACCGATGGCGATATTATCCGTATAGCCAGGCTGGGCCAGCATCTTGAAGATCACTATCAGTTTCCTCAGGATGTTGAATGGGCAAAGACAGATGATGATATTTATATCGTTCAAACACGCCCGGTAACCGCCATTAAAGAGACGGCTGAGGAAGAACCCGAAATAGAAGCGCCGGCTATTCTTGTCGGTGTTTCTGCCAGCCCCGGGCTCGCCTCTGGTCCGGTAAAGATAATACATGATGCCTCCGAGATATACCGTGTCCTGGACGGAGACATCCTTGTCGCCGATATGACAACCCCCGATTTCGTACCGGCAATGAAAAGGGCGGCGGCTATCGTTACCGACCGTGGCGGACGTACCGCCCACGCCGCCATCGTCAGCCGCGAACTTGGCATTCCCTGTGTTGTCGGCGCCGATAAAGCGACAACAAAACTTTCTAATAAAAAAATAATTACCGTTGACGGCTCGCACGGCAAGGTATATAAAGGCAAGGTAGCCCGCAGAATAACGACCACCCTGATGACAAACATCCTCAAGGAATCAATTGCAACAAAAACAAAGGTATACGTTAACCTGGCACAACCTGAGCTTGCCGACCGCATCGCTGCCCGTAATGTCGATGGCGTTGGCCTGTTGCGGGCTGAATTTATGGTTGCCCAAATCGGCGAGCACCCCAGCTATATGCTAAAAGAGAACAGGGGCGACGAGTTTATTGATAAGCTCTCTGACGGTCTTTTTACCTTTGCCAAAGCCTTCAATCCGCGGCCGGTTGTCTATAGAACTACCGACTTCAAGACCAATGAATACCGTGAACTGGTTGGCGGGCAGGAGTTTGAGGAGGTCGAGGAAAACCCGATGCTGGGTTATCGTGGAGCTTCCCGCTATATTACTGATATTGCTACCTTCAAGCTTGAGATAGAAGCTATAAAAAAGGTAAGGAAAGAATATAAGAACCTGTGGGTTATGATTCCCTTTGTGCGCACTGTTGCTGAGCTCAGACAAACCAAAGAAATCCTGGAAGCGGAGGGTTTAAAGCGCTCCGATGACTTCAAGTTGTGGATGATGGTTGAAGTGCCATCCAACATCTTTATTCTTGAAAAGTTTCTGGAAGTCGGCATCGACGGCATTTCTATCGGCAGTAACGACCTCACCCAGCTTACTTTAGGTATCGACCGCGACAGCGCAAGGCTGGCAACGACCTTTGACGAAAGAAATGAAGCCGTAGTTGTGGCCCTGGAAAGGGCTATCAAGGTTTCAAAGAGTATGGGAGTTACCTCATCTATCTGCGGCCAGGCGCCCTCGGATTACCCGGAGCTTACCGAACAACTGGTCTCCTGGGGTATTACATCGGTTTCGGTAAACCCGGATGTTATAGGTTCCGTGCGTGCTATAATCGCCAAGGCAGAGGCGAAACTTAAAACTTAATGATTAACCGGCTCAATATACGCCAGTTTATTGAGGAAAGGGAGTCCAGTCTCTCCCCCTATGCGGCTAGAAACAGCCTATCGCAGGGAAGGTTGATATATGAGGATCCATGCCCGATACGCACAGCTTTCCAGCGTGACCGTGACCGCATCATTCACAGCAAGTCTTTCCGCCGCCTGAAGCACAAAACGCAGGTCTTTATTGCTCCCCCCGGCGATCACTACGTTACCCGGCTCACCCATACCCTTGAGGTAACTCAGCTGGCACGGACGCTTGCCCGCTCTCTTAACCTTAATGAAGACCTCGCCGAAGCTATCAGCCTTGGGCACGACCTGGGGCATACCCCCTTCGGCCACATAGGCGAGGACGCCCTTAACGATTTATACCACGGAGGATTCAGGCACTACGAACAGAGCCTGCGCGTCGTCGACCTTCTGGAGAAAAATGATCAGGGTTTGAACCTCACCTTTGAAGTGAGGGACGGTATACTGAACCACTCAAAGTCAGGCGAGGATATCTTTGGCCATAACTGGACCAGAGCCGGCACGCTTGAGGGCGATATATGCAAGATTGCTGACGCCGTCGCTTATATAAATCACGATATCGTGGATGCCGTAAGGGCAGGCATTATTAATGACGACAGCCTTCCGAAATCAGCTACTAAAATACTGGGTTATTCTCACCGCGAAAGAGTAAACACAATGATATGCGATATCATAGAAAACTCCTGGGAAGTAAGCGGCTTTGTCAACTTCGCCAGCAAGCCCGCTATATGTATGGGCCAAAAGGTAACAGATGCCGCCAACAGCCTGCGCCAGTTTCTCTTTGATAATGTTTATAAAAGGGTATCATCCCGTTCCGAATCGGAAAGAGCCAGAGAAGTGGTTCGTCGGCTCTTTGGTTATTTTATCGAACACGAAAATGAATTGCCTGCCCAATATCTCCTTCACGGCACAGAGCTGGAACGCAGGGCTGTTGATTATATCGCCGGCATGACCGACCAGTATGCTTTGGATCTGGCTAAAAAGCTGGCATTATAGACTATTTTTTTAAAAATGCCATATTTATTATTTTTCCGCTTACTTATTTAGACAGGATTAACAAAGTGAAAAGTAGTATAATTTAGTTATATGAGCGTTATTGACGAAGTCAAGCAAAAAACAGATATTGTAGATGTTGCCAGCCAGTACACCACCCTGACAAAATCGGGGCGAAACTTCAAGGCTATATGCCCATTTCACAGCGAGAAGCATCCCTCTTTTTTCATCTATCCGGAACAGCAGAGTTGGCATTGTTTTGGTGCCTGCAATACCGGCGGCGACGTCTTTTCGCTTATTATGAAGAAGGAAGGACTGGACTTCGGTGAGGTTCTGAGGAGCACCGCCGAAATAGCTGGCATTACCCTGCCCTCTAGAGCCGGGCAGGCAGCGGATAAAGAAAAGAACGATAGGCTATACAGGATTAATGAATTATCGGCTGATTATTTTCACCAGCTATTATCAACCTCGCCATCTGCCGAAAAGACGAGAACTTATATAACCAGAAGGGGAATATCTAATCAATCCGTCAACGCTTTCAACCTGGGCTATAGCCCGAACAGCTGGGATTCACTTAGGCAATACCTTATGGAAAGGGATTATACAGAAGCCGAACTTATTACCGCCGGTTTGATTATAGAGGCAGAGTCCGCAGCCAACCATGACCGCTTCCGCAACCGGCTGATGTTCCCTATAAATGATGCTAAGGGTAGAACAATCGGCTTCGGCGCCAGAGTGCTGGATGATTCTATGCCCAAATATACAAATTCTCCCGATACACCCCTGTTTTACAAAAGCAGCTGTCTCTATGGCATAGACCTTGCCAGGGAAGCCATCCGCAAGCAGGATATGGCTGTTATCGTTGAGGGCTATATGGACGTTATCGCCGCCCATGATAACGGATTTGGCAACGTCATCGCTTCAATGGGGACTGCAATTACGGATAAGCATGTAAATATCCTGAAAAAGTTGAGTAAAGACATAAAAATAATCCTCGCACTTGACGCCGATGTTGCTGGTGAAAAAGCCACATTAAGAAGCCTAGGTTACGAAACCCTACTTAATACTGAAATAAAAGTCGCAATTCTACCTGATGGAAAGGATCCTGATGATATAATCAAAGAGGATAATGAAAACTGGCAGATTATCATCAACAATGCTATCCCCATATTTGATTATGTTCTAGAACGCAATATTTCAGGTTTTAACCTCTCTACTATGGAAGGAAAGTACTCGACTATAGAAAGTTTTTTGTCTTTACTCAAAGAAGTACAGGATAGTGTACATCACCGCTATTCTCTAAAAAAACTTCATATGTCAGACCATTATACGAAGAAACTTGCAGATTTGGTTGGTTCAAATCATCAAGAGATAAAAAATTACATAGCAACATATTTAAAAACTCAGCCATCTAAAAAACATAACCAAAATAGTCTTGCTCCTACTAAATTTTCTCCTATTTCCAATCCGCGTGAGGAGTACTGTCTGTCGCTTCTACTTCAACACCCGGAGTTAAAAACTTTGTCCAGCAGTATAATGCCTGAATATTT
>PVMS01103517.1_pt1 | contig 13477 bp, 6 predicted proteins | sample 1853461 | NCBI WGS metagenome assembly PVMS01 (sample SAMN08582032, study PRJNA380276) | Marine sediment metagenome, whole genome shotgun sequencing project. | isolation source: ocean sediment barecode stripped | collected 2017 | reverse complement strand
ACCCGGTCCACGAGTTCTGTTTCACCGTCGTCAAGGACGGGCCGTTGACACATGAACTGATCAAGCTGAAGACCGGAGATCACCTGTACCTGGCCCCCAGGGCTGCCGGTTTCTTTATCCTCAGTGAGGTACCGGATGCAGAGACTCTGTGGATGTTATCCACAGGTACGGCCATTGGCCCGTTTCTGTCCATCCTGACAACGGCCGAAGTCTGGCAACATTATCGCAATATCGTCCTTGTACACGCCGTACGTACAGCAGCAGAACTGGTTTACCAGGATGAAATAAAGGGGCTTCTGGAACAGCATGCGGAACAGTTCCGGTTTATTCCTTTTGTCAGCCGGGAAGAGACGGACTTTGCGATCAGGGGGCGAGTGCCCGCTGCCATTGAAGACGGGCAACTGGAACAGCGTGCCGGGCTGGAAATCAGGCCGGAAAATTCCCAGGTCATGATTTGCGGCAACCCGGCAATGGTAAGTGATACCCAGCATGTACTTGAAGCCCGCGGCCTGAAAAAGAACCGGCGCCGGGAGCCTGGCCATATTACGACAGAGCAGTACTGGAAAGAGTAGGAGCGGGCTTGCCAGCGAACAGATCGTAGGTTGGGTAAAGCGCAGCGTACCCAACAAGCAGCATGGGTCACCAATTGTTGGGTACGTCACTTTGTTCCTTTACCCAACCTACATAAAGTTTGTGGCCGTATTACAGGAACAATGTCAGAACGCCGGTATAACCATACAATTGATTATGCGAGATCTCCCCGTTGGCAAAGAAACCCACCAGCGGGAAGTCACCCAGCTGATCGCGAATCATCTTTAATTCTTCCGAGTCCTCACCAAACTGGTGTCGCCCCCTGCCGATACAGGTGTAATACAGGCCACCCTTGATTCGTCCCCCGGCACGCTTGCCGAGATCACCCAGCATGCGCAGCATGTCCTCACGGGCTGTTGCACCGTCACGACGGCAGAACATGATCGGTGCATCGTTTTCCAGGTTATCGCCAATTGCCAGCAACTTTTCATCCGGGTCGATGCCGATGAGGTTACGGACCAGGTAATCACCGGTGTCCGAGCCGGGTACTGGCAGACCGGCAAAGATATAACCTGCGACACCTGACAGGTCCCCTGCGAGGTCTTCACCGATATCTTCCTTGAAGACGTCAAGTGCCGGTCGCCCGTCCAGTTCGGCCAGGATATGACCTTCAGACCGGGTAATGGTGTGTTTGTTTGTCAGCGGAGTACAACCCTGCGTTAATCCGGTGATGACCGGTATATCCGCTGACAACAACACACCTGAAAGTCCATCTTCATAAACTTCGCCGGCTATTTGATGCATGAAATTTTCTTCACTGGCCGAGGTCAGACCACCGACGAGAAACCCGGGATCCAGTTCGGTCGACAGGGATTCGATTATTTGTGCAATATGTGTATTGCGCGGATCCCCGTGAACGACACCGAAATGTACACTGTGCTCTGCAAGCCAGTTTCTGTTTTCTTTCAGGTTATCGGATAATCCGCGGATACCGGACGGGATAAGCCGGTAACTGTCAGCTGGCAGCGTGGCCAGCATGATGGCAGCCGCCGGCTCGTCATATATCTCGCGTCCAGTGCAGCAAATGCCGGCGCCAACCGTTCCGACCCAGTCCTTGACGCCTGTTTCCTGACGAAATTCCTCGAGGAGTATTTGAAGATATGGCGCCAGGGAATCGGTTATGTAAAGAAAACCAAGATTTGCACTTGTGGGTTCTGTGCCGATTTCCTGCAGGCAATGACGGGCAACGGATTGCCAGTCACTGCCGGTTGCACAGCTGGCCTTGAAGGTAATAGCAGACATAGGTGATTGTACGCATGATACTGCAGTGATAGCCACCTCTGCCCGTCTGGCAGCGGCAGCCGCCATGAATACGTAAGTGTCTAGTAACCCAGGACCGATGCCAGCCAGCGTTCGACTTCCTCGATCTCCATGCCCTTGCGTCGCGCATAGTCTTCAATTTGATCGCGAGCGAGTTTCCCGGTCCCGAAGTAGCGTGCCTCCGGATGCGAGAAGAAGAGTCCGGAGACCGAAGCGGTCGGCAGCATTGCAAAACTTTCGGTCAGGGTCATACCGGCATGTTTATCCGGTTCGATCAACTCCCAGAGTGAACCCTTCTCTGTGTGATCGGGACAGGCCGGGTAACCCGGTGCGGGACGGATGCCGCGATATTCCTCTTTGACTAATTCTTCGTTGCTGAGATTCTCGGCCGCTGCATAACCCCAGAACTCCTTGCGTACACGCTCATGCATGCGCTCTGCAAAGGCCTCGGCCAGGCGGTCTGCGAGTGCCTTGAGCAGGATACTGTTATAGTCATCGTGGTCGGCCTCAAATCCCTCTACTTTGTCCTCGATTCCGATACCGGCAGTGACAGCAAAGGCGCCAATATAGTCTTCAACACCCGATTCTTTCGGTGCAATGAAATCGGCCAGGCAATGGTTAGGTGCTCCGCGGCGGTGATGCATCTGCTGGCGCAGAAAATGGAAAACCGTGCGCACCCCGGTGCGTGATTCATCCGTGTACAACTCCACGTCGTCATCATTAACTGTATTGGCAGGAAAAAAACCGATGACTGCCCGGGCCTGCAGCCATTTCTCACTGATAATCCTTTCAAGCATGGCTTGTGCATCGTTAAACAGGGTGCGCGCTTCCTTGCCGATGACTTCGTCGTCGAATATTTTTGGATACTTGCCTGCGAGTTCCCATGCCTTGAAGAAAGGACTCCAGTCAATGCGCTCAACCAGTTCGGCGAGGGGGTAGTCATCAAAGATCTTGATGCCCAGGAACGTCGGCCTGGCCGGCTGGTAACTGTTCCAGTCAGTACTGACCTTGTTGGCGCGTGCCTCGGCCAGACTTGCCTGCTTGCGGGTTTGCTGCTGGCCTGCACGTTGCTCCCGTAATTGCCGGTACTTTTCCTTGACCTCGTTGATGTATGCCTTGCGCTTTTCTTCATTCAAGAGCGTGCTGGCAACACCGACGGCCCGGGAAGCATCCGCTACGTAGACAACTGCGCCGTGATATTGTGGATCAATTTTAACGGAAGTATGTATCTGTGAGGTAGTGGCTCCACCGATCAGCAAGGGCAGTTCCAGGCCCTGACGTTCCATCTCCTTGCCGATGTGGACCATTTCATCCAGCGAAGGTGTAATCAGGCCGGACAGGCCGATAATATCGACGTTCTTTTCCTTTGCCGTCCTGAGTATGGTTTCAGCCGGCACCATGACACCGAGATCGATCACCTCATAGCTGTTGCATTGCAGTACCACGCCGACAATGTTTTTGCCGATGTCATGGACATCACCCTTGACCGTTGCCATCAGGATAGTGCCATTGTTTCTTGCGCGGCCGTCTTTTTCTGCATCCATGTAGGGCATCAACCAGGACACGGCCTTTTTCATAACACGCGCCGATTTGACCACCTGGGGCAGAAACATCTTGCCGGCGCCGAATAAATCACCAACAATGTTCATCCCGTCCATCAGCGGGCCCTCGATCACATGCAGGGGTTTTTCTGCGGCTTGCCGTGCTGCCTCGGTGTCCTCTTCAATAAAATCTGCAATACCCTTGACCAGTGCATGTTCCAGTCGCTTGTTGACGTCCCACTGACGCCATTCCGGGTCTTCTTTAATTTCTCCGGCCTTGCCGTCACCGGTATACTCACCGGCAATCTCCAGTAACCGCTCGGTGGCATCTTCACGGCGATTGAGTACCACGTCCTCCACCCGCTCACGTAATGCTTGCGGTATTTCCTCGTAGATGGCCAGCTGCCCTGCGTTAACAATGCCCATGTCCATGCCATTTTTGATGGCGTGATACAGAAATACGGCATGGATGGCTTCCCGCACCGGGTTATTGCCGCGAAACGAGAATGAAACATTGGAAACGCCACCGGAGACCAGTGCATGCGGCAGGGAGTTTTTTATAGCGTGCGTTGCCTCAATGAAATCCAGACCGTAGTTATTGTGTTCTTCAATACCGGTGGCAATTGCAAAGATATTCGGGTCGAAGATGATATCTTCCGGCGGGAAATTCGCCTGCTCGGTTAATATCCTGTAGGCCCGGGTGCATATCTCGACCTTGCGTTCACGGGTATCGGCCTGCCCCTGTTCGTCAAACGCCATGACGATGGCGGCTGCACCGTAACGGCGCACCAGTCTGGCCTGGCGCAAGAATTCTTCTTCCCCTTCCTTGAGGCTGATGGAATTGACCACCCCCTTGCCCTGAATGCATTTCAGGCCAGCCTCAATGATGCTCCATTTGGAGGAATCGATCATGATGGGGACACGGGAGATATCCGGCTCTGCAGAAATCAGGCTCAGAAAGCGGACCATGGCATCCCTGGACTCGAGCATGCCCTCGTCCATGTTGATATCAATAATCTGTGCACCGTTCTCGACCTGATGGCGGGCGACATCAAGGGCGGTTTCGTAATCGCCCTCCATGATGAGACGCTTGAAACGTGCAGAGCCGGTAACGTTGGTACGTTCACCCACGTTGACAAAGAGTGAATCACTGGCGATGTTGCAGGGTTCCAGTCCGGCCAGGCGACATTGCGTGTCTATGTCGGGTATTTTTCTCGGGGGGTGCTGGCTCACGGCTGCAACAATCGCCTTGATGTGATCCGGTGTAGTACCGCAACATCCCCCGACAATATTCAGGAAGCCGTTGGCGGCCCAGTCTCCAAGTTCTGCAGCAATCTGCTCGGGTGTTTCATCATGCTCACCGAACTCATTCGGCAATCCTGCATTCGGGTGTGCAGAAACATGCGTATCGGCGAGGTGCGACAGTTCTTCGACGTACTGGCGTAACTGGTCCGCACCGAGTGCACAGTTGAGACCAATGGATACCGGTTCTATATGCCGCAGGGAGTTCAGAAATGCCTCGGTGACCTGTCCGGTCAAGGTACGGCCGGACGCATCGGTAATGGTGCCTGAAAGCATGATCGGCAGACGCTTGCCGGTCTCATCAAAATACTGGTCAACAGCAAAGACAGCGGCCTTGGCATTCAGGGTATCGAAGATGGTCTCGATCAGGATGATGTCTGCACCACCCTCGATCAGCGCGTGTGTAGATTCGGTATAGGCCTCAACCAGTTGATCAAAGTCGATGTTACGGAAACCGGGATCATTAACATCCGGTGAAATGGATGCGGTGCGATTGGTGGGACCGAGCACGCCAGCAACAAAGCGCGGCTTCGCGGGTGTTTGGGCCGTTGCTGCGTCGGCCGCTGCACGTGCGAGCCTTGCCGAGGCCATATTGATTTCCGGGGTCAGTTCTTCCATGCCGTAGTCGGCCATGGCAATACGGGTGGAATTAAAGGTGTTGGTCTCGATAATGTCTGCGCCTGCATCCAGGTATTGTGTATGGATATCGCGGATAATCTGTGGCTGGGTCAGGCTCAGCAGGTCATTATTACCCTTCAGGTCTGACGGCCAGTCTGCAAAGCGCTCACCCCGGTAGTCAGCCTCTTCCAGCTTGTGGCGCTGGATCATGGTGCCCATGGCGCCGTCCAGAAACAGGATGCGTTCGTTCAGTAATTGGGTGAAATTTTTCATGTTTTTCAGTGGGCTGGAGTAAAGCTGGCAAGTGTAGCATGGAGCCCGACTTTTGGGGCTTAATGAGACAGGCTATGGCCGGGTGAAGGCCGGCCCGGTCAATCTCTCCAGGCTGGATTTACCTGTGGCAAAGTGATTTGATCCCTGTATGAAGGCCTATATATTGTATTAATGAGGCAGCAGATCCCTATATATAGTATTATCATTGCAATAATCTCACCAGGTTACGTTTTTTCCTAAACTTAAAGGATATGGCAAACCCCCGGTTGATCCTGTCGATGACAACACTAAAGAAAAAAAGCGCCATGCTGCTGTTGATCAGTGCACTGTTTGTTCCGGTGCCTGCTGCAGCAGAAGACTTCGGCGATATGTTTGGCACCATGTTTCGCATGATGCTGGTCATGATGAATGTGGTATCCGACGCCATGCTGGATAACAAAAATGATGCTGGATGGGACAGCGGAAATTCATTTGGGCTCGGAATGACTGCCTGGCCATCGATGTACGGCATGTCCGGAATGAACCCTGTCAGCGGTTTTGGTGGTATGCCCGGGATGTCACCCTGGTCCGGGATGAATCCTGTCAGCGGTTTTGGTGGTATGCCCGGGATGTCACCCTGGTCCGGGATGAATCCTGCCACCGGTTTTGGCGGTGTGCCCGGGATGTCACCCTGGTCATCCCCGATGAACAACAATACCTGGGCAAATCCTTTCACGAATGCCTACCCATATAGCGCAAATAACCCTTATACAAACCGTGGCTACGGAGGATACCCGGCGCAACGGATTTCCTTGCTGGACGGCAAATGGTATGGCAACGAGGGGGAGCTTCTTGAAATCAGGGGCAACCGGTTTCGTCTTGTGGATGGACAATCAGGTATCAACGGCACCATCAACATTGAAAACAATATCGTGTCCCTGTACAGCCCGCAGACCGGTACTGTTTCACAATACATCTTTATCAGGAATCAGTCCGAACTGGTGTTGCAGGATGCAACAGGTCAGGTACTCAGCTTCAGCCTGCGACCATTCAGTGGTGTCATGCATACATTTTAGTAGGGCACTGATATATAGCTACATTAGCAAATTGAAATTTTGGTTGCTATTGATGCTTCATTAAGGGCCGTTTAGAATAGCCAGGCATCTGTCAGGGCAGCATTAATCTGCGGCCCTGCCTGCATCAGATGTCCTCAAGAATCACGTCCCATACCAAGGAGAAGTCGATGCTGGCCCGTTTTCTGTTCATTTTCATCTGCGTGAGCTTTTCCGCTTCGGCAAGTGTTTCCCCGTCAAGCACCAGCAATCCGGAATATCGACAATGGATTGAGGCGATGCAAACCAGGGAACGCGGGCCCTTCAAGCACCTGCGCTGGTTCTGTAATGACGGCACTATATTCCCGCCCAAGGCATATGCCTGTGCCGATCACGGCGGGGGCCATCAGCACGGCGCATGGAGTGAGCAGACAAAGACCCTGCGTAGCAAGGGTTATAAAATTGCCAACCTGATGGCGGGCTATGACCCGGAAACAGAGTTTGCCGATCCAGACTTTCTTGATAACTACAATCAGCTACTGATAGAAAAGTATCTCATTGCCGCAGATGATGGCTGGATCTTCCGACGTGCCCAGTTCTACCGCGGCGCAATACAGGAAGAAGGCGAGCGTAAAGGTGGCCGGAAATTGCTGCAGGCCCTGAGTGGCGAACCGGAATGGATCGGTTTGCGGTATCCGGCCCTGCGTATGGGTACCGTACTGGTCAGTCATGGCGAAGATACGGCCTCGGTTCAGAAAGTCAGGCAGGTATCCGCCGCACTTGCTGAACAGGACAGCGGTTTCGATGATCTTCGCGGCAAGATCCACGGCACGCCGGACGCCGGTGATGCGCAGCGGGTACGCGATTATGCTGCGGCAGTAAACGACCCGGCAATGAAGGAAAAGTACCAAGACCTTGCAACCGAGATCGACCGGGTCTACCAGGCCGTGCCACTGCCGCAGAAGCTGAAGAAAACAGCCGGGGTGTTCACCGCAGGTCCATGGTTGCAGGAAATCCTGCACAATGCAGCCGCAGACCTGAAAAAGGATCCTGCCGCAAGCAACCGCTACCAGGTGACTGCACGCTTGCTGGCAGAACTGCGTAATGCACTGCCGCGTATCAACAGTGCATCGGCTCGCCTGCGGGTGCTCGACCTCAGTCTGGATGTTGAAACAGAAAACTTCAGTGCCAGTGCCGAGCTGCGTGAGCAGTTGCCAACGGCCACCCGGCACCAGCATATCGTCTGGCTCAAGGCTGCCGTGGATGCCGCCTACGGTACCGGTGCCATCAACCCTCGCGGCCGGCAGGAGCTGCAAAAATCGCTGGCTGGAATGGAGGCAAACAGTGTTTCGCTTGCCGAGTACATGCAAACACTGGGCTATCTTGCACGTGTTCCCGGCTGGGGTACCCAGGGCCTGCGTTACCAGTTTTATGGCTCCATGCTAAAGCTGGCAGAGATCGAACCGCAGGCACTGCTCTTTATCCAGGACCAGTTGCGTGGCAGCCCGCTGTTGTTCTTCTCGCAGGTTCTTGATGAAGTGCTGCAGGATGCCAACCGCCTCGCCGGCGTACAGTACAAGCTCTTTGGCAAGGAAATTGGTGTTGGCTTCCGTGCACTGAATCCTGGTCTGGCACGGGGTGTTTTGCATGCCCGGGCGGATTTCAAGAACATTGCCGACTTCGAACCTCATGGTATTTACCTGCTGCCGGAAACGGTATCCGAACTGCCACCGGTTGCCGGCATCATGACAGCCGGAGAAGGCAATCCGCTGTCGCATGTGCAGTTACTGGCACGCAATCTTGGTATTCCCAATGTCGGTGTCGATGAAGGCTTGCTGTCTGACATACAAAAACATGATGGCGAAAAGATTGTCATGGCCGTCAGCCCGTCGGGACTGGTGGAACTCTCCCGGGACGGTCCGGAGTGGGACAAGATATTCGGGGAGGACAACAAGAACCAGGGCGCGGAGATCAACCCCGACCTGGAGAAGCTTGATCTGTCGGTGCAGTCCTTCCTGATCCTCGATGATTTGCGTGCAACGGATTCCGGCAGGACCGTTGGCCCCAAGGCGGCAAAACTCGGCGAGTTGCGGCATCATTATCCCGGGGCCGTTGCCGCTGGTGTGGCAATTCCCTTTGGTGTCTTCAAGGCAACAGTACTCGACAAACCCTATAAAAACAGCGGCAAAACCGTGTTCGAGTGGATGGTTGGCGAGTATGACCACATCCATAAAATGCCGGTGGATTCTGCCGAGCGGCGGCAATATACCAACCGGTTCCGGGAAGAACTCTACCAGCTGATCGCGAATGCCAGGCTGGACAGCAATTTCCGCAAGCAGTTGCGGGAAACCATGGCCAGGGCTTTCGGCCCCGGTGATAATTATGGTGTCTTTGTCCGTTCCGATACCAATGTAGAAGATCTGGCCGGTTTTACCGGTGCCGGTTTGAACCTGACACTGCCGAACGTGGTGGGCGTCGACAATGTGATCGATGCCATTCCGGAAGTCTGGGCATCACCCTTCACGGCACGTGCCTTTGCCTGGCGCCAGTCACATATGAGCCAGCCGGAGCATGTCTATCCTGCTGTGTTGCTGCTGCGTTCGGTCCCGAATGACAAGTCCGGTGTGATGGTGACACAGGATATCGACACGGGTGACACTGCCATACTGTCTGTCGCAGTCAATGAAGGCGTGGGCGGTGCGGTCGATGGCCAGTCGGCTGAATCCATACGCATTGACACCCGCAATGGCTCGGTACGCGTACTGGCGATGGCCACGGCACCGTGGCGCCGCAACCCGAATCCTGCCGGGGGCGTTGACAAACTGCCGGCAAGCGGCAGTGATACGGTGTTACAGCCGGGTGAAATAAAGGAATTGATTGTCTTCGCGAAAGAATTGCCTGAAAAATTTCCGCCCATCACCGATGATGAAGGCAACCCTGCACCGGCAGATATTGAGTTCGGCTTTCTTGACGGAAAATTACACCTGTTCCAGTTGCGGCCGTTTCTGGAAAGCCGGCATGCGCGTGGCAGCAGCTATCTGAACCAAATGGACCAGTCGCTACAGGGCAACATGAATAAAACAGTCAATATGCAAGAGGTTCCAAAATGATCAGGCTTACATTTTCGTTGTTGATAACACTGCTTCTGCCGTCCCTGGCCGGCGCCTATCCACTCGACGGTTACAAGGAAACCGGTATTCGTCGTGTCGAAGGCGCGCGCATGGCGAATGAGGGCATTGTCCCTGGCCGCAAACAACCGGCAGGTGCCCTGCTGTCTACAGATGAAGTGGATTTACGGCTGCTGGACTACCGGGACATGGACCTGCCGGTCCCGGATACTGTCTTTAGCAAGCAACTCGTAAAAATGCTGGGCAGCAGTGCCCCCAATTACGGTATCGCTGTTCTTGATATCAGTGACCCGGAGCACCCTGTATACGGGGAGCACCGTGGTGACTACCGGCAGAACACCGGCAGTGTCGGCAAGCTCATCGTAGCACTGGGCCTGTTCCAGGCGCTGGCCGACGCCTGGCCGGAAGACCTGGAGAGGCGTCGGGAGGTCTTGAAAAATACCATCGTAACGGCTGATGATTTCAGTATCTCGGATCATCATAAAATCCGCGTCTTCAATGTGGAGACCAGGACACTGACACGACGCACCATGCCGGTCGGTGAGCGGGGATCACTGTGGGAATATCTGGACTGGACCTTGTCCGTGAGTTCCAATTCCGCGGCTGCCATGACCATGCGCGAGGCCATGTTGTTAAAACAGTATGGCAAGGACTACCCGCCCCCGGAAGCGGAGATTCAACGCTTCTTCAAGGATACACCGGCGAAAGAACTGACAGCGCTGTTTCAGCGTACTTTCTTTGACCCCATCACTCGTAATGGCCTCGATATTAACCAGGTCCGGCAAGGCAGTTTTTTTACCCATGTTGGCAAGAAAAAAGTCAACGGGGGTGGCAACAGCTATGGCACTGCCAGGGAGCTGGTAAAGCTGACCCTGCGCATGGAGCAGGGTCGCCTGGTCGATGAGTTCTCCAGTCGCGAGATCAAGCGCCTGCTCTACATGACAGAACGCAGGATTCGCTATGCCTCTGCCCCGGCGCTGAGAGATTCTGCCGTCTATTTCAAGTCAGGCTCCCTGTACAGCTGCAAGAAAGAAGAGGGTTTCACGTGTGGCAAGTACAAAGGCAACAAAAAGAACTATATGAACTCACTGGCAATCATTGAAACGACCAGTGACGGTTATCAACTGGATTATATTGCCGGCCTGATTTCCAACGTATTGCGGGTGAATTCTGCGGTGGAACACCAGACATTTGGCATGCGTATTCACAGGATGATAGAAAAGGCACATCCGCCGGAGAAACCCCGGTCGCCGCCGGCAGAAAAAGCAATGTAGGATGGTACGCTGCGCTTTACCCATCCTGCACAGAATTTGCTATGACCGTAGGATGTGCAAAACCGTGCTACTTCCCGGTGCGCACCACGGCCTTCAGTTCATTGACGATGTCACCGAGGGTGCGCGTACTTTTACCGCTTTGCCGGTCTTCACCGAGATGTTCCAGCAGTTCATTGTACAAATAGGCCGGCAACACATTCTCGAGGTATTCCAGCGCCGTACCGCGCAGGTTTAAATCCTTGCTGAACACCGCCTGCATTGTCAGGCGCACGGCATCAGGATCAAGTGTCAGCGCAAGCAGGGTAAATACATGCTCCAGCCCGCGGTTGAACTCCGGGTTCACATCCTCCTCGTCCGTTGCATAGTCCATTTTCAGTTCCATATCCCTGCCCTCCCATTCTTCCGGGCTGGCTTTCAGCTCCCTGCTGATGGCCGCATAGACCTGTTGCCTGGATATTTCAAGATGCGGGTTTCTGTGCCGCATGCGCACCAGGGCCCGGGCACAGCTGTAACGGACATTAAAGGCTTCGTCCACCATGCCCCGCAGCAAACCATCAATTGCCCGCGGGTTATGACTGGCCTCTAGCACCCCTGGCAGTCGCTGGCGTACCAGCAGCGGCATATCCGGATCGAGCAGCGCATCGGTCAGCTGTCCTGGTATACGTGTAACCAGCCAGCGCAGTTCTGTGCGCGCATCCTGGGTAACGTCATTGTTTGCCAGCAACGGTATGATGTAGTTCGCCAGTTTGACGTCCATGGCGGGATTACCCAGCGCGCGATGTATTCGTGACGTCTCGCCGGAAGTCAGGTCACTGACCGCCAGTGCGAAATGGCTGGCCTCCTCGGAGATGGCAACGTCTTCCTCCGTGTCCTCCTGGCCATCATCAGCATGTGCCATTGCATCGATTTTTGACTGCAGGAATTCGCGTTCGGAATATGCGCTCATTTCAGCCAGGATTTCATGTGTCGTTGCATCAACAATATCTTCTTCCTTAATGCGGACCACACCCTTGCGCAGGCTTCTCGCAAGCTGGTTTATGTAGCCACGATTCAGCCGCACCACGACATACAGCGCAATGGTGGCAACGATGACTGCACAGCCTGCAACCACGGCAGTCGGTAATTCGGGTGCAATAAACAGCAACAGCAGCAGCAGGCCACTGCCGACAAGATCGCCCAGCCGGTCACTGGCGACATCAATAATGGTCTTCGTTGGACGTTTCTTGTGGGGTGGCAAGGGCGTGTAAAGCAGTTCAAATGCAGAGCGGAAAAATGAATTGGCAAAAATTGCCTGGCCACCACGCAGCATGACCATTGACCACAGGTACGTGAACAGCACGCCGATGGTGCCAAAAATCGCGATCGTGAACGGCAGTATTGCGATGGTCTTGCCAATACCAAAACGCTGCAGGATGCGGCGCCCCAGCAAGCTCTGCAGCACAAAGCCAACCACACCGATCGCCGCATAGAAAGACCCGAAAAAGGCAATCAGTGATTCGCTGTCCTGAAAGTGTCTGGAGGCCTCTGATTTGAAGGCGTAGTCAATCAACGCAGCCATGACAGCAACCAGCACCATCAGTGCGGCCATCCACTGCAGATAGCTGGTCTGGGAAATAACAGTGAAGGCGGACCGTGTTCTTACTGCATTGTCTATCGGTGCAATACGTGTTGGTGCACCAATACACCTGACAGTCACCAGGCAAATAATATGCAGGCCGCTCAGAAACAGCAGCATGGTCCGCACATCCATGATCTTGGCTACCTGGGTGGCAAGGACACCCCCGATGACGCCTCCCAGTGCGGCAGCAGCAGCGATGCGTGCAACCCTTTGCTTGGCGGAATGCGGGTCAAAGCGCTCGTTGATAATCGACCAGAATCCGCTGATCAGGATGGCGCCAAAGATTGCCATATGCAGGTACAGGATTATGGACGCCACGCGCGGTTGATAATCAAGCAGGACCCACTCTCCGACAAACAGGATGGCACTCAGTCCGAATACAGCCGGGACCAGCGTGATGGGACTGACCCTGGACAACAGGCGTGACATGATGAGTACGCCGGTTATTGAGGCAATGGCGGCGGCAATGACAACCTTGGGTAAATTTGTGACATCAAAGTTGGAAAGAAACAATGCGTCACGTGTCGCCTTGCCGGCAACCTGCTGTGCAATCATGGTTGTTGCTGCAATCAGCGCAAACATCAACGCGATGGACTGTGTGCGTTTGGTGCTTTCCATCAGATGAATACCGGTGAATGTCGCCAGTCACGCTCAAGAAACTGACTGTGGATGCCGATAACAGAGTGTTGCATCAGTACAAATTTATTAACCGCAGGGAGATAATGATTTGACTCCCGGCCTTTGATGAATAGTGACAGACCGCCTGATCGGGATGGGCAACGAATTATTGACATTAGAATTGGAATGATAAACAGTAGGATATAAGAACTATTTAGAGGTT
>PVMS01080972.1_pt1 | contig 13478 bp, 17 predicted proteins | sample 1853461 | NCBI WGS metagenome assembly PVMS01 (sample SAMN08582032, study PRJNA380276) | Marine sediment metagenome, whole genome shotgun sequencing project. | isolation source: ocean sediment barecode stripped | collected 2017 | reverse complement strand
ATTGATTTGGATCAGGCTATCGGGTCAGTACATATTCGATAATCAGCCTCTCGCGCAATATGTAATATGAGCGTGTGCCAGGCTAATGAACAAAATGGCAGCGATTCTTCTTTTCGGTGTTATGGCTGCCGGACTCTCTACGAGTGTTCAAGCGCACGGCCGGCGTTATAGCAGCCATCTCGATTTCTATATCGGGACACCGCGGCCGTGGTGGCCGAGCCCATATTATCGATATCATCCTTATTACTACGAGCCACGAACAATCATTATCGAACGCGAACCGCCGGTCTATATCCAGCGTCAACCAAGTCAAGTAACGCAGCCGGTTAGGCCACCGCCACCGGTTCCCGCGCAGGTCTGGTATTACTGTACCGACCCTGCTGATTATTACCCCTATGTACAGAATTGCAATCAGGCCTGGGTTCGTGTCGACCCGCGAACTGTAGCGCCGGCGCCACCTCGATGAGAGTCATGACTGCGAAAATATCGACATATTGTTGTGCGGCCATGTGCGCGATTGCGCTTACTGCATGTGCGACGTATCCGACGGGACCAAGTGTCATGGCACTGCCCGGAACCGGGTCGAGCTTTGATCAATTCCGTATCGATGACTCTAGTTGTCAGGTTTATGCGCAACAAGCTGCAGGGTTCTCGACGCGCCAAAGTGCGCAACAGGGCGCGCTGGACAGCGCTGTTATAGGCGCCGCGGTGGGCGCTGCGGCTGGTGCGTTGATTGGAGCGGCATCGGGCGATCCGGCGGCTGGCGCTGCAATCGGTGGTGGTAGCGGTTTGCTATTAGGTAGTGCAGCCGGGGCGGATGCCTACAGCATCTCAGGTTCGCGCACGCAGGACCGCTACGACACCGCCTATGTGCAGTGCATGTATGGGAGAGGTCATCAGGTTCCGGTACCAGTAAGCGTCGCCGCCGCTAATCGGGGGCAAGCCGACGTGGTAACTGCTCCGGTGTCTCGGCCTGGTGCGTACCCGCCACCAGGAACGCCACCACCACCAGGTTATTGATTGTATGAATTATTGTCCGCACCCGTGATGATATTGACGCGGGTGGTAAAATATAAAAAGGGCCTTAAGGAAATTCTCTTTGCGGTTGCATCACGCAGAACATCAACAGGTTATTAAGTCGAACACAGTTATGGGGCCGAGGCCGTGACCGCTTCATACCCCGATACTACGTCCAGCAACTCCGTGGTGATGGCTTCCTGACGCAGTCGCCGGAATTGAGTGGTGAGTTCTTCGCGTTTCTCGTCTAAGTTTTTCTCCGCCGATTGCATGGCCGCGAGTCGGCTGGCGTGTTCACTTGCCAGCGATTCGGCGCAGGCGCGGAAGATGGAGACAAATAAATGCTGACGTAGCAGGGTAGAGAGTAGTGGTTGGCGCTCCATAGAAAACATTGGGAGACGGCGGGACGGCCATGGTTTCGATTCGAGTCGTTGAAAGCGATGCAGATTGACGGGCAACAATTCCATCTGAGTGGGTGCATAACCGCCACCGCTTAAGTGACGATTGTAATAGAGGTAGACGTTATGAATGTCGTCTTCGCTACGCCATGCATCGATTTTACCGATGAGCTGCTGCACGGTGGCAGTGATGTGCGCGGCAGAACCCGGAACTAGGAAGTCGCCCTCGACGAATTGTCCTGCTTGCTCTAGATCAGCGGCGACGCGGGCGCCTACTGCTAATAGCCGCGGAGCATTACGAACGACGATGGATGCTTGCAAGCGTTGCAGTGAATAGGCGGCAATGTCTTCGTTGAAGCGACCACATAATCCGTGATCCGTACCGAACACGATAGCGGCAAGACCTCCGGGATCGTTGCGGCGTCGCGCTTCGGTGGCATGGTTGACAGTGTCCTGCAGGACCACCTGCAAGCCTAACTCGACGGTGCGATTGTAGTCTGACAACGCTCCTACCGCTTTCTCATATTGGCGAATACTTATCGCCGAAAGCGCCTTCATTGTTCGGACAATAGTCTGTAGCTCGCCCAGCGTACTGATGCGGCGCTGCAGCCGTTCAGGCGAGTCCATTGTCGTCTCGAAGTAGCGGTTGCAGTGCTTCGCGCGCGACGTCCAGGAGTTCGGCCCATTGATCAGCGTACAGCGCATGCCCTTGCTCGATGCGTTCGCATAGTGTCGTTAATTCATTGGTGACGCGGTCCTGGACAGCATGCGCGGCGAAGACTACGTCCTCTAACGGTAACTTATCTAGTAGTCCTGCGGTCACGGCCTTTAGGATGGCGACCTGCGCGCTGGCTCGTAATGGCTGTTGTTCGGACTGCTTTAATACTTCGCGGACACGCCGTCCGTGTTCGATGATCGCTCTAGTCTCGTCGTCGAGCCGGGTGGCGAAGCGGGCAAAGGTTTCTAGCTCTTCAAACTGGGAATAAGCGAGCCGTAGTTCGTTGGCGACGGCGCGAAACGCTGGGAACTGGGTGGCGCCGCCGACCCGCGAGACGGATTTCCCTATATCGACTGCCGGTAGATGCCCCTTGTGGAACAGAATTGGCGAGAGATAAATCTGACCATCAGTGATTGAAATCAGATTCGTCGGGATAAAAGCGGAAATATCTTGTGCTTGTGTTTCCGCAATCGGCAAGGCTGATAGAGATCCCCCGCCGGCCGATTCATTTAAGCGCGTCGAACGCTCCAGCAGCCGTGAGTGAATGTAGAAGATATCGCCGGGAAATGCTTCACGGCCGGGCGGCCGGCGTAAGAGCAGTGACAGCTCACGATAGGATCGCGCATGGCGGGTAAGGTCGTCATAGACAATGAGTACGTCGCGGCCTTGTTGCATGAAAAATTCGGCCATAGTGGTGGCCGCGTAGGGCGTGATGAACTGCAGGCCCGGCGTATCATCACCGGAACCCACGACTACAATTGTGTAACTCAATGCGCCGTGACGACGTAAGGTGTCTACGACGCGGGCGACCGCAGTGCCGCGTTGCCCGATCGCGCAATAGATACACACAACGTCTTTGTCGAGTTGATTGACGATTGTATCGACGGCTATTGCGGTCTTACCCGTCTGGCGATCACCAACGATAAGTTCGCGTTGCCCGCGGCCGATGGGAATGAATGCATCCACTGCCTTGATGCCGCTCTGCAACGGCACCCTTACCGGCGCACGTTCGATGATGCTGGGTGCCGCATGCTCGATTGGACGCCGTTCGTTAAATTGCAGCGGGCCCCCATGGTCCAGGACGCGCCCTGTAGCGTCGATTACCCGGCCGAGCAAGCCGTTGCCCACCGGGGCATCAGCGATCCGCCCGGTCGCACGAACCTCCGCGCCAGCCGCGAGATCGGTGCTTTCACCGAGTAACATGATCCCGAGGTCGTGCGGCTCGAGGTCAATGGTGATGCCCTCTAGGCCGTTTGAAAAAATCACGAGTTCTTCGGCCGTGATACTTGGCAGCCCGTTTACCCGCGCGATACCCCCACTTAGATAGATGACCTCACCGACTTCGTTAAGATGTAGGCTCGATTCTTTTTGGCTGAGGGCCGATTCGATGGCACCTACCGTATCTGTTAGAACGATGTCTAGTAGACCATCATTAACCCGCGCCACTAATCGTCTCCAGTTGTGCTTGCACTCGTTGGTCCAGCTCGTCGAGATACTCTGCTAGGGTCCAACTTATGCGTTGGCCAGCCACGGTCAATTCGATACCGCACAGTAGTTCCGGCGACTCCTTATAGACGATATTGACGTCACGACCGATGTTTTCATGCAGCGCGCGGGTGACTCGGTTACGGACCGTTCCGTCTAGCGCAAAGGACGTAGTAATTTGGATAGCTTCATTGGTTGAATTTATGGTGTGGAGATTATCCGGGGGCAGTGATTTGAGTCGGTGCAAAAACGATTCGACGATCTGGTGTTCAAGGTCGACGTTAGCCAGATCGGATAAACTGCGGCGTGCAATGCCCTGGATCGATTCCGCAGCTTGTTGTTTCAAGCTGTGCAGAAAATTATTTCTTTCCTGTGTCACTTGGAGCTGCCAATGGGACCGTTGCTTAGCAACTTCATTACGCGCCTCATCTAGCAGTTCTCGCCGAGTAGCCTCAGCCGCTGTCGTCGCCTCTTGCAGTAACGCGACTCGACTCGACTCCCATGTCGCTATTTTGCGTTGATACTCTTGCGTCGTGCCGATGGCGGTTTGTTCTCGCAGATCGGCATCATGCAGACGGGCGGCGATGCGCAGCTCGCGTTCGTCCATCGCTTGGATTATTGGCTGATACAGAAAGCGTTTGAGCAGCCCCACCAAGATCAAAAAATTAATCGTTTGTGCAGCGACCGTCAACCAATCAACTTCCATCGATCAGCCGCCCGTGTGCGCAACCATGTAATCCCAAAAGGGATTGGCAAAAATGAGGATCATTGTTACCACAAAACAGTAAATCGCCGTCGATTCGATCATGGCTAAACCGACGAACAGCGTTCTGGTGATCGTGCCGGACTCATCGGGCTGCTGCGCGATGGCGGCGAGCGCTTGAGCTACCGCTCGGGCCTCGCCTAGCGCGGGCCCCACGGAGCCGATGGCGATCGTTAGACCCGCGGTGATGATGGAGGCTACCGCAATGAAGTTTAGGCTTTCCATGAAATTCTCCTTTAGTTTGAATTCGCTTTCGCATCTAGTCGTGTAGTTCCAGTTTGCGGCGGGTCGCCCGAGGTCACCGCGGTTGCCGACGCGATGTATACGGTCGCGAGTACGGCGAAAATGTAGGCCTGGATGGCGCCAGTAATAAGACCGAGAAGTTGCATAACAACCGGGAAAAAAAACGGCGTCAACGTTAACAGTATCGCAACGATTACCGTGCCACTCATAACGTTGCCGTAGAGGCGCACGGCGAGCGCGATCGTGCGCGAGAGTTCGCCAATTAAGTTAAACGGCAGCATAAACGGCGTCGGTTTAAGGTATCTCGATAGGTACTTAATCGCACCCTCGTAGGCAATGCCGTAAGCGGGGACGGCAACGAATACACAAATTGCCAATGCGGTGGTGGTGGATAATGAACCCGTAGGCGGCCGGTAACCCGGAATTATGATCAGTAAATTGGCGGCCAATAAGAAAATGAATAGCGTCCCGATGAAAGCTAGATAGGGATCCGGATCCCGGCGGCTCAACGCTTGTATTTGATCACGCAGTCCAATGACCAGCACTTCCAACAAGTTCTGCCAGCGGGACATCTCGGGCCCGGTGGATAAACGTCGGGTGATCCGCCATGAGCTCCCGACCAACAAAAGCATCACCGCCCACGTATAGACCATCGTTGCATTAATATGCAGGAACCCCCAGTGCCAAAGTACGGTGCTGTCCGGGCTAATGTTCATGATGGCGCTGGCGCGCGTATATGCTTAGAGGAAGTTCGCACAAATAGGGTACGAACAATCACGAATCCGACCAGTGCCGCCAATAAGCGTACCCAATGAACACCATCCAGAATTAAATACAACGCAATTAGCACTAAGCCCAGACGCACTATGAGGCTTCCAATCAGCACGATCTCTGGATTTCGATGATGAATAAGGTGGCGCACGGTCAACCATAGTGCGCCAAAATAAATGCAACCAACTGCCGTACCGTAGATGAAGCCGATTGCAGTCGTGTAAACATTGAGAATATCGAAATCAATCAATGTTTGTTTCCCCCATTCGCATTAACACTCTCCGGGTAATCACCGGGCCAACTAGCTCGAAGAACACAGTGGTGCCAAGTATCGTCGGTAGGATGACGTCTTTGAGCTCAGGGAAGCGCTGGCTGGCGAGTAACGCCATGCCAATGGCGACACCAGCTTGAGGCAACAATGCAAATCCAATCCAGCGGCGGGTATCTAGATCGGCGCCGCACAACCAGCCGCCCAAACGCGTGCCCAAAAGACGGCCCACGATGCGCAAAGCTATGTAGCCGATCCCAAGTAATCCGACCTGTGCGAGTGCTCCGGGATGTAATGCGGCGCCCGCTAACAGGAAAAATAAAATCAAAAATGGCCACTCGATACCTTCAATGGCGTGGAAAGGCCGGTCATGATGCTTGGCCAAGTTGGCTACCACTGCGCCCATTGTGATGGCGGCAAGAATGTAGGAGACGTCAAACGCCACCGCCAGGCCGGCGCAAAGCAATACAAGCCCTAAGGCCTCCGCTTGGGTAGGCTCGCCTGGACGGATGCGGCCTGTGATGTACGCCATTGGCAGGCCGAGCAAGAGACCCAATAACATCGCACCACCGATCTCCCTGACACTGCCAGCCAGGACGCCGACAGCACCCGCATTGCCGGAGACTGACTCTGCTACGGCGAGCAGGACACTGAATATCATTAGTCCCCAGGCATCGTCTATCGCGACGATCCCAAGCAAAGTATCTGTAAATTTTCCTTCTGCTCCGGATTCGTGCACGACGTCTATGGTCGCTGCGGGCGCCGTGGCAGGAGCGATTCCCGCTAATAGCATCGCAAGAACCAGCGGGACGCCAAATGCGGACAGAACCAAGAAAACAATTAATGCCGTGAATACGACTTCCCCAATAGACATGGCCAAAACAGGGCGCCCTAATTCGCGCAGCGCGGGTCCGGTTAGGCGCTGACCCAGGAGGAAGCCAATCATGGTGAGCGCGATATCGGTTAATAGCGGAAACCAACTCGCGGTGAACGCGGGTAACCAATTTAATACTTCAGGGCCGATAAGAAAGCCGGCGACTAACAGTACAGTGACCCGCGGTAAGAACGTATGACGACCAATAAGATCTGCCAAGAGGCCAACTAAAAACATACCGCCGAAGGCGATTAATATCAGAGAGAGCGGCAGCGGCTCAGTCACGATGACTCTCTTGCTTGATCCAATACCAGGCATTCATGCAACCGACGGCTGCGCCGATGATCAACAATGTGAGGGTCCAGGAGACCGAACCGGTCCAACTACGATCGATCCAGACGCCCAGCGCAACGCCAATCAACGTTGGGACGGCGACAGACCAACCGACTAAGCCAAACATGCCGAGCCAGAACCAGGCCGTGCGCTCTGGTTCGGTTCGTGCACGCTGTTTGCGCGCCGCCTTACGTCCTACTTCTCCCGCGAGATGTTGGGTACTCGTACTGGTTTCTATCTCGTTCGGCCGTTCAGCCATGACCTTGCTCTTCCAATTCGATGAAGCGTCGGATTGTTCCAGCCTCTAAGCGAGCCAACGCGGAACGCGCGACTCGTTCATGTTCATCGAGTTCCACGAAGCGCTCGGTTACCAGTGTCCGCAGTTGATTAAGTTCGTTACCCAGCGCCGCGTTGAGGGTTGAGACGAGTACTTCCTCGCCGCACTTCACTAAGGTGCTGTTATCGATAGCGGCGAAGTGTTCTGCACCATCGGTCGTGCAAAAGCACAGGATCCCGGGAACTAAGGCGGCGACAAAATCGATGTGGCGCGGCAGCAGGCAGAAGGCGCCGTTCATGGCTTCGGCGGTGACTTTGATAACTGCTTCGTCGACTAAGACTTCAGTCGGCAATAATAGCTTTAATTGCATACTACGCGGTGGCATCGTGCGTGACCTCATCGATACTCCCGATCATGTAGAGCGCTTGTTCGGAAACATCGGCAAATTCACCAGAGAGGATCCGTTCGCAACCGTCGATGGTTTGCTCTAGCGGGACGAGTTTTCCCGTTAGGCCGGTGAATTGTTCGGTTGTGAAAAACGGTTGGGTGAGGAAACGCTCCAAGCGGCGGGCCTGGCTAACTATTACGCGGTCCCGGTGTGAGAGTTCTCCTATGCCGAGCATCGAGATGATGTCCTTGAGTTCTTCATACTCGGCAAGCGTGCTACGAACTGTTTTCGCCACCTGGTAATGACGTTTTCCCACGATCGCGGGGTTGAGCATCTTGGAGTCAGATTGCAAGGAATCGACCGCAGGGTATAGGCCCTGGCTGGCGCGTTTGCGTGAGAGCACCACGGAAGCCGATAGGTGCGCAAAAATATGCACTGCGGCCGGGTCGGTTAAATCATCTGCCGGGACGTACACCGCCTGCACCGAGGTTATGGCAGCACTGGCAGAGCTTGCGATGCGTTCCTCCAATTCGGCCAGCTCGGTCGCCAAGGTTGGCTGATAACCTACCCGGGATGGGATCCGGCCCATTAGACCCGACACCTCGGTGCCCGATTGTACGAAACGAAATATGTTGTCGATTAGCAGCAGCACATCACGCTTGGCGACGTCGCGAAAATACTCTGCGATCGATAATGCCGCATGACCGACGCGAAAGCGTGCACCTGGAGGTTCGTCCATTTGACCATAGATAAGTACCGACTTTTCTATAACACCAGACGCTTGCATTGTGCGGTACATTTCTTGCGCTTCGCGCACCCGCTCGCCGATACCACAGAACAAGCCAACCCCTTGATAGCGTGCGCCCATGTTGTTGATCATCTCGTTGATAAGCACTGTTTTGCCTACCCCGGCGCCGCCAAACATGCCGGCCTTACCACCGAGCTCGAGGGGTGCCAATAGGTCAATGGCCTTGATACCGGTCTCGAAGATTTCGCTCCGGGTGATGCGGTCGGCCAACGGTAGCGGCGGGCGGTGAACGGGCCAATGATCCGATGCGGCAATGGGGCTACCCCCGTCGATCGGATCGCCGAACACATTGATCATTCGCCCCAGTAACTCCTCACCAACCGGAATATTCAGTCCATGCCCAGCATCCTCGACGACCATGTTGCGTCCTAATCCCCTGGTGGGGGTTAACGCAATGCAACGAACGGTCGTGGGATCAAGATGAGTTTGAACCTCAAGGATCACCGCATTATTTTTACCGGTGCACAAACGATGCTGCCGCAATGGCAACGACGACGGGAAACTGACGTCAACGACGTTGCCTCGAATAGCGGTGACCCGACCGCGGAGCATTTGGTCCTGCTGTATTACTGCGTGGTTCATCCGTATCCATTGCTAACATCACTATAGCCGACGACGAACTGCGTCCTAGTGAATCTGCTATAACGATAACCGAATTATGTGGCGTTCATAGTTAGCGCAAACCATAGTCGCATTAAAGCGGCGCCCTATTAGAGCGCGAGCGAGTAGATCACTTGGTGCGCATCTTCGGGATCGCGCCGCGAACTCATTCCTAAGTCGTCGGCAAGTTGGCGCATATGTATGTTATCGGCGAGATCCATTGAATAAAGGTTCTTCACGCCGTGGTCCTTGGCGTGATCGATCAGCTTCTGCGCGAGCAATGTGCCGATACCCTTGTGTTGCCATTCGTCCGCGACTGTCACTGCCATCTCGCGGCAATCCTCGCTTGCATTCGGGGCGTATCGACTCACACCTACCTCGGTCTCGCGATCTCCGTCGCGTACAGTTGCGACGAACGCCATCGAGTTGCGTCCGTCAACGTCACAAAATTCCTTCAGCATGGTCGGCGACAACTCGCGAATCCCGCCGAGGAACCGGTAATGCTTCGATTCTGGTGATAAGCGTCGAACGAATTCGGCCTCCATGTCCGCGTCCTTAATCCGGATTGGCCGTATCGTTAAAGATTCGTTTGCTTTATTGCGTTGTAATTCGGTGGTGCCCATGATTTTAAACCCCTCGATAATCGCGAGTCGGGAAATATTCTCATGCAAAATGCGGCCGTACGCCTATTGTGGATGTCCCCTAGTAACTAGTTGCGTCGATAAAATGATCGTCGAAAACGTGCGGCGACAACCTCGATGCGATTCCCGCGGCGACATTGTGGGTATCCACAACCGACTACGCAGATCGGCCAATTACCAATGACGTGATGCAGGGATATCCCTGCAATTCGTAGCGGTTAGCTTGTAATAATCACTCGCGCCAGCCCAATCTGGAAGGAGCACATAGGAACAATGAACCCTGAAGTTGACGCATTTTTCGACAGTGGCACCCATACAGTCACCTACGTCGTTAAAGAATCCGATGGACCGCACTGCACGATTGTCGACTCTGTGCTGGACTATGAGCCGAAATCAGGTCGCATAAGCACGCAATCCTCGGACCGCGTTATCGAGTATGTAAGCACGTATGAGCTTAAGCTTGATTGGATCCTTGAAACGCACGCAATGCCCACATTACTATTTCCGTCGGTACAAGTGAATATTCGTGCCGGCCAACTACCACCGCCTGAAGAGAATGGCGTTTCTTATTTGAAAATACCAATCAGATAATCGCTACGATTTGTAGCAGGGACCTTCAAATCCGAACGAATGTGCTTTTTGTTCTGGGTGCGGTTTTAATGGCTTATTTAGGCGTCGCCACTCAATATGTTATCGCCGAGGATTTAACTGATCAGGCTCGCGAACAGATCGAAACTCAGACGAAAGCCTAAATGCGCCGGCAAGTATATGGTTCGCAGCTTATGACAGAACAGGAGCGTGCAGCCCATCAGGCCCGCATGCGTAATGCCCCCTCGAAGCAAGATCGCGAGTTAATTCGCCTCGAACATCACCAACAGATGCAGATTAGAGCTAAGGAGCAGGGCTTTAGCTTGCCGCCGAATTCGACGTCCAGTTGAAACTGCGATCGCCGGTGAATTAAGTTTAAAAATCGAAGCGAAGGGTCGCTTCGACAAGATCCGCATCGTAAGCTTCAATACCGCCCTCTGAGTAATCGATATTGCGGTAGGACACACGCAGCGTGTAGCGGCGCAACAACTTTGACTCAACGAAGATTGTCGCGTCGTCACGATTAACGTCGAAGCTACCGTCATTATCGTACAGACGATACGATCCGCCGAGTGCCCAGCGCTGAGTGAAATTCCACCGCAGTCCCGCATCGGCATATGCGGTCTCGGCATCATAGATAACATTGAACAGATCGCGTCTAAATCCGCCTACGACCACTCGTTGAAAATCTTGTGACCGTTCGATCTTCGAGCCGCCGAATCCGAACACAAAAGATTTGCTCGTGTAACTCAGGCGCGCCGTTGTGTTGCCCGTGTCTGCCGACCACGCCGCGGCCTTGTTTTCCAAGTTTGTTCTGGTGTGCGATGCCGTCAACGCGAGTCCGCGGTCAAACTGATAGCGCCCGCGAACCCGGTAGCGGGTGGAATCAGTCGCTGAGGCCAGAGAAAACGGATCGTCGATGCTGGTGTCATCGACGCTGGCACTCAGGCTGAAACGTTTGCTTGGCCGGTAATCCACGGTGCCGTAGAATCCGTTCGAGTCAGTTTCCACATCGCGTAACAACAAATTCCCTGTCGCCTCGGTTTCGTGGGTTTTAACGTCGCGCCGCTCGCCCGACCAACCCGCGGAGAATGTGATACTCGGCGTCGCCACGACGAGTAAACCAAAATTGAATCCTGTCGTATCAATGTCCCAGGTGCTGCTCCCACCTTCGGATTGCCCGAACAGAAACCTCCCGGATTGGTCGAGCTGATGCCTTTTAAATCCGGCCACGAGCTGTACCCTGTCGGTCATTGCGTAGGCGAGGTCGATCGCATAGAGTTCGAAATGCCTTTCGATTTCTCCTTCGCCACTAACGTTCGTACTCAGCGGGGCGCCGTTGAAACCTCGCCCGCGCGACTGCTCGCTCGCATCCAAGTCGAGGTCTAGGTCGGAGATTGCGGCACTAAAAGCAATATTAAGTCGTTCAATCGGCGTCGCCCGGACTCGCACGATATGCTCATAGCTGTGATAGCTATAGGGCTGGTTAAGAAAGAAAAAATCGAGTGTAGTCAGGTCCGTTTGATTCTCGCCCGACGACACTTCCGGTAGAAACTGTCGAGTATCATTCTCGAAGTTGTTGATGCGCTCTTCAAACGACAAGCTCAGTTTATCCCAGCGGTATTGCAGACCGATGCTGAACACGCGCATGGTTTCGTCGATCGGCTTCTCGAGCTCAAACTCGTCACGCGAAATGTCTAGCGTTGTCGTACTTTCACCATGCTTATGGTAGCGCTGAAATCCGAACTCGAGTTTCGCCCTCTCGGTAACATCCACCTCGAGCGACACCTTGTCTCGTACTCGCTCGAAATCGAATTGATGAAAGTCTCCGCCGGTTGAACCCGTAATACTGGCATTTTCCGGCAATACGATGATGTCGTGATAGAAGTAATCTGACCACTGACGATCTGCGGCTAGGCGATAGGCACCGAATTTGCGCATTTCAAAGCTCGCGCTTTCGTATGGGTCGCCACCAAGGTTGTCAAGATTGAGTTCGATCAGATCAGGCCGAAACCCAATCGGACTATCTGCCCTGTAGTCCAGCGCGGCACCGAATAAACGCGGCCCCTCTTGCAAGTTTACATCTTCATCGTATTTGTTTTTGTCGCCATCGACTGACACGTTCCGAAAACCTGCCTCTAGGTGGCCGGTAAGATCATCATCTGCACTTACCAAGGTCGATAAAAAAACGAGTAACAGCGCGCTCGTCTGGGGACGAATCATTTCAGAAACACACGGTTGATGTTGGACCCATGAATTGCCGAATGACAGTTCGTGCAATTCGTGTCCAAGCCAAAACGCGGCGGCCCGCTGGGTGAAAATCCCAAATGAAATTGGGGCACCACGGCGTGACAGCTATAACATAACTCGCCAACTTGCTGATATTGAAGCAAGTGGCGATTCGCACTGCCATGTGCGCTATGGCAGGCGAGGCAACCGTCAACCCGAGACGCCGCATGCTCGAAAATAAATGGGCCATCCTTATCCGCGTGACATTTGCTGCAGGTTTTTTCTTTGATGCTGCCCAGCTGCAGGCGCACCGGACGATCGTGCGGATCGTGGCAGGAAACGCAGGTTAAGGAATTTTCGAGTAAGCGGTGGCGTTTGCTCTGGCCGAACTCCGCCAGCGTATCTGCGTGACAACCGACGCATTGTGCACTACCTGATTTGAGGTTTTCGTGCCCCGGCAGTGCCGGGACCGCCGCATCCTGGGAATGTGTACTGTGACAGTCCGTGCAACTGAGACCCGCTAGCGTATGAGCACCGTGGCCGGCATTGCGTTGCTCGACATGACAGCTGGTACAGGCCGCATCTTTCACCAATGCCGTTTCGTCTGTGAACGCGATCACGCCACCACCGGCCGGGTTTTTCATGTGTTCCGTGCCATCACCATGGCACTTGACACAAGTCACGTCAGGTTGCGTTTCAGAGTGCAATGCTGCGTGCGGTGTGGCTATTAGGGTCTCGCCTACACCGGTGTGACAATCAGTGCAACTCATTTCGGCTCCGACGTGTGTTGTCACAAGCGCAATGGCCAACAATGATAAAATTTGATACTGCACCTGCTAATGTTCCTCATGGTGGGTCGCTAACACTATAACGGATTGTACTTAATTACGGATATCAATCGCGTAATGGAAAGAATGTAAGTCGATTTTGTGAACGTTACGCGCGGACTCGATATAGGGTTGGCCGGGGTGCCCGACCATACAATTATCGATACCATCGCCACCGACACTGCGTCGCTCGACGTGAATGTGGGCGGCGAGCGTCGCACACGCTTACTGTAGCGGTTGGGGATCGGGT
>PVMS01103385.1_pt1 | contig 13479 bp, 10 predicted proteins | sample 1853461 | NCBI WGS metagenome assembly PVMS01 (sample SAMN08582032, study PRJNA380276) | Marine sediment metagenome, whole genome shotgun sequencing project. | isolation source: ocean sediment barecode stripped | collected 2017 | reverse complement strand
CATTTTCAGCACAACAAGAAAAGAAAACGAGCAAACTAATGAATTACCAATTACAGAAACAGCACAAATTAAACCTGCGGAATCTCCTTATGGAAACACCAAACAAATTGGTGAAGAAATTATTAAGGATGCTACAAAAGTTTCAGATTTAAAAGCCATTGCATTACGATATTTCAATCCTGTTGGGGCACATGAATCGTCTAAAATTGGAGAATTACCAATTGGTGTTCCTCAAAATTTAATTCCTTTTTTAGTTCAAACTGCTGCTGGAATTCGTAAAGAATTATCTGTTTTTGGCAGTGACTATGATACACCTGATGGAACTGCAGTTCGTGATTATATTCACGTAGTTGATTTAGCAAAAGCACATATTGTTGCTTTAAAAAGGTTAATTGAAAATAACAACAAAGCACAATACGAAATTTTCAATCTTGGATCAGGAAAAGGAAATTCGGTACTAGAAGTTATCAATTCTTTTGAAAAAGTTACTGGTAAAAAAGTTAATTACAAATTAGTTGATCGAAGAGAAGGTGATATTACGGCTGCTTATGCTGACACCAATTATGCCAACGATGAATTAGGATGGAAAACCGAACTTACTTTAGATGAAGCATTACTTTCTGCTTGGAAATGGCAAGAAACACTTTAATTTAGGCTACTAAAATCAGTCCTAACTTTTAAGGAAATAAGTTAAATAGAGAACCTAACTAGTTTAAAACTAGTTAGGTTTTTTTTATGTCTAAACATTAAAAACCAAAAATTAAGTTAAAAAACATTTTGGTGCAATTTATTTTCCTAAATTTGCAGTCTATAATTCAAGAGGAAGAATTTGAACTGATTGCAACCTCGTAAAAAAATGCTAAAGCAGTAATTTATACTTCTTTTAGCGACGAACGCAATCAACCAACTCTTCGATAAATTAAATAAAAATTAAAAGAATATGCCGTATTTATTTACATCTGAATCCGTTTCAGAAGGACATCCAGACAAAGTTTCTGATCAAATTTCAGATGCGTTGGTTGATAATTTTTTAGCTTTTGACCCAAATTCAAAAGTAGCATGTGAAACTTTGGTTACAACTGGGCAAGTTGTTTTAGCTGGAGAAGTAAAATCTAAAACCTATTTAGATGTTCAAAAAATAGCAAGAGATGTTATCAATAAAATTGGTTACACCAAAAGCGAGTATATGTTTGATGGGAATTCTTGTGGTGTTTTTTCTGCAATTCATGAGCAATCTCAAGACATTAATCAAGGTGTTGATCGTGATTCAAAAGAACAACAAGGAGCAGGTGACCAAGGAATGATGTTTGGTTATGCGACTAATGAGACTGAAAATTACATGCCTTTAGCGCTTGATTTAAGTCATAGAATTTTACAAGAACTTGCTGATATTCGAAGAGAAAATACAGATATCACTTATTTACGCCCAGATTCCAAAAGCCAGGTGACTATTGAATATACTGATGATAACGTTCCTTTTAGAATTAAAAATATTGTTGTTTCCACACAGCACGATCAATTTTTAGAAAATGATGCTGAAATGTTGGCAAAAATTAAAAGTGATATAATATCAATTTTAATTCCAAGAGTAATTGCAAAATTACCAGCTGAGATTCAGGCTTTATTTAATGAAAATATTGAGTATCATGTAAATCCAACTGGAAAATTTGTTATTGGTGGACCGCATGGTGATACTGGTTTAACTGGTAGAAAAATTATTGTTGATACGTACGGTGGAAAAGGTGCTCACGGAGGTGGTGCATTTTCAGGAAAAGATCCTAGTAAAGTAGACAGAAGCGCTGCATATGCAACACGTCATATTGCTAAAAACTTGGTTGCTGCAGGTGTTGCTGATGAAATTTTAATTCAAGTTTCCTATGCTATTGGTGTTGTTGAACCAATGGGAATATATGTAAATACTAATGGTACTGCTCACGTTGATTTATCAGATGGTGAAATTGCAGAGAAAGTTCAAGAAATATTTAAAATGAGTCCTGCTGCAATTGAAAAACGTTTAAAATTGCGTCAACCAATCTATTTAGAAACTGCTGCTTACGGACATATGGGACGTGAATCTAAAATGGTAACCAAAACATTTAAAAATGTAGATGGAACTGAAATCACTATTGAAGTTGAACTATTTACTTGGGAGAAATTAGATTATGTAGATGTAGTGAAAAAAGCCTTTGGATTATAAACATTTCAAAGTATAATAATATTAAGAATCCTAACAAGTTTTAATTTGTTAGGATTTTTTAATATAGTTCAAATTTATAATATTTCTTCAGGCAAAACTTTTCGAGTCCATGTTTTTATTCGTTTTGACAAGTTAACTTTCGAATCTGGATTTGATTTTAACGTTGTTTCCCATGAATTCTCTGGAAGAAATTCAATTTCCATCCATTTTAATACTCCACTTGCAATTTCATCGGAATTAATAATTACAACGCATTCTGTGTTCAAATTAGCACTTCTAGGATCTAAATTAAAAGTTCCAATAACTGTTGTTTGTCCATCAACTACCATCGATTTTGAATGCAAGCCAAAAATTGGTTTAAAATCTAATTTTTCTTGTAGCTCTCCAGTCATAACTTTCGTCCTTTCAGCAGCATCAGGGCGAAATTCATATATTTTCACGCCCGTTTGTAGTAGTTTTTTTCTATTACTTTGGTACGCACTAAATGCCTCTACATTGTCAGTCGATGCTAGGCTATTGGTTAATATTCTAATTTTTACACCGCGATCAACAGCTTCGCGAAAAAGATTTTGACTTAATTCAGTAGTTATTAAATATGGCGTTTGAATATCTAGTGAGTATTTGGCTTTTTTAACCAATTCTATCAATGCTTTAGTTGAAAGCCCACTACCTCCCAAGCCTTCAGATCCATCGTTTTTTCCTGGTAAATCTGAAATGAACTTGATATCATCTACCCAAATCAATTCTCCTGATTTTTGAACATTTCTAAATGCAAAAGGTAAGTTTTTTATTCTATTGCGTAATCCAGGCCAAAAGTTTTTAGGATTGCATGCATATTGATGTAACTTGTCGAACCTATTTGAATCATATTCTATTTTCAATTCTTCACCTATTAAATCAAAAACAGGAACACTTAAATTATCATTCCAAAACTCATCAAATGATTTATTCATTTCCTTTGTTACTTTTCCAAGCAATAATACATCCCTATCCCTAAAATTATACTCATGGTCATAATCAAAATATTCATCGGCAATATTTCGCCCGCCTGTAATGGCTACTTTTCCGTCAACAATAAAAGTTTTATTATGCATTCGTTGATTCGCTGACCTAAAATCAGTAGTAACTTTTTTGATTTTACTAAAAATATTCTTTCCTAAATTAACACCTGGGTTGTAAATTTTTACACTTATATTTTCATGAGAAGCAAAGGATAAAACATCTTCTATATCAGCTTCAACCATAATATCATCAACTAGAACTCTAACTTGCACACCTCTATCTGCTGCTCGTATTAAGTAATCACAAGCAATTAGTCCTATATTATCTGTGGTGAAAATAAAATACTGAATATCTATAGTTTTTTCAGCATACTCGCAAAGCCAGGCACGAGTCACTAACGATCCAGCCCCATCTTCCAAAACATAAACCCCAGTTTTACTTTCCATAAATTCACTAACTCCATCCAGTTCACTAGAGAGGTTAATAGAATCATTTCTATGGATACTGGTACAAAAATCAACATCTTCAGAAGGGATTTTAGCACTGTTTTCTGAACAAGAAATGGCTAAAAACCCCACAATAATATATAGGTATTTCATTTTTTTTGGAAGGAATATTTGGTTAGTAATTCTTAAATATACAAGTTTCGACCTTAATTTTAACAATTACATTTCTTTTTTACTCAAATAAACTTTGACTTTTCAAATTACTAAGGATTTTTGGTTATAAAATGAACAGCTATTTAAACTGTTTTTTTTTAATAATGAAAAAGTAATATCTCAAAAAAAACTACAGATTATATTTCACAGAAAACATCCACAAACGCGGTTGAATATAATATAACGAAGCTGTGTTACTATCGGTAATTTCATTATAACTGTCTGTGTTTATCGATTTATTATCTGTAATGTTTTTTGCTGATAATATGAATTCCCATTTACTGTCTTTTTGTTGATAATACAAATTTGCATTTAAAAATGAATATTCATTTTTATAGGTTCTTTCTTCATTTTGATAATTGTAATAGCTATAATCTGATGTTAAAATAAAGTTCTTTAAAAACACTATTTCCATATTCGCAAACGGACGATTTGTGATACTTCCTGTTGATGAATATTTTGAAAACGACAATTGATAACCTGCCTCAAAATTGGGAGCATTTTTAAATTTTGTAGCTACACTTGCCTGATAACTATGCGAAAATGATTTTGATCTAATTTCTTCATTATTCACAATATTATTAAAAATTGAATTGTTGAAATTGACTCTAAAATTGGTTTTTAATTTCTTGTAAGTTTTCCCATATCTAAAAAAACCCGTAAATGATTCATCTGCAAACGGTGAATTTAAAGGATACGATACCCTATCTACACCTATCAGTTCTGTACTATTTTTAACACTATTTACTTTTTTTGTATATGTTAACGACCCCATTATATTAGTGAATGAAAACATGCTAAAACTAAAATAACTTAATGAATAACGGTGGTTTAGAGAGTTTTCTAAATCTCTATTTCCATGAGACATAGACCTATAATTATTATAAACATAGCCTTCTGCTGCCTTATTTATATCTGAAAATTGAGAAGTTATGGAATAATTAAATCGTAAACTTTCGGAGGATTTGAATTGCAAACGCGCATAAACATTAGGCAACACTTTCGATAATTTTTCAACATCTTCTGTACCTAATTGAGTGTCCTTTATTTTGTACTGATGAAAATACACTCCAGGATCAAACGTAAAAATTCCTTTAACCATTTTATAATGAACACCTAAAAAAATATCTGTAAAGTTGTATTTCACATCATTATTTAAATAGTCTTCTTCAAAATTTATTTCATTTCCATCTTCCAAATTTTGAGAAATATCTGATGTAAATTTTTGAGAACTAGCCGTTGAACCCAGAGAAACATTTATATTACTTTTAGCGTTCAACAAGTAGTAATAATCTATTTTCCCATCAAATTTACTGGTACTTATTTTTTTATTTTGAATGATGTCATAAATCTCCTGATCAATGGTTGGTACAAAAGAAAACGGCTGTGAATTGGCTAATGAATTGAATAACGGTTTGTCATTTTGATATACATATTGCAATTCCACAGAAAAAATATTTTTTTCATCTATTGTATAATACACATTCAAATTTTGATTTACAGATGCTGGTTTTTCTTCTTTGTGAGTATCTGCACTTCTTTGGGTTGAGGTTACATCATTAAATTCGGTTTGCTTTGAAAGCTTTCCAAATATATCATAATCTATATGAAGATTTTCGTTAGGACGGTAGGTTGTATTAAATTTTAGAATTGCCAAATTACTTTCCTGTGTTGAGGAAACTTCATTCAAATCTACCAATCCGGTGTCATTATATACTGTATTTGATTGGGTAAAAATATCGGTTGTAGAACTATTTACAATAGAAAAACCACTAAAATCTAACGTCTTCTTTGGAGCCATACTGAAATTAACAGCTCCAAATTTGGAAACAATTTCCAAGGCTCTGTTATTTTGAGTTGTTAAAAACCCCAAACCACCACTTGATACATTGTAATTAGTACCATTGCCACTCAAAGGACTTCTTAATCCGCCTGTAAACCTAAAGTAATCACGTCTTGTAAAGGGCGCCTCTCCTATATTGTTAAAATCGGCTAATAAATTCACACTTTTATCTGGACTGTAGTAAAACAATTTTGGCTTTGCAATGTATTTTCCATCGTTGTCACTTACTCCTCCACCTGCATTTACTTCTCCAAACCAAAATTTATCTTTTCCTTTTTTTAACTTAATATTTAAAGCGATATTATCTTCATTATTGGTAACTCCACGCATTCCAGCAACTTCATTATAATTTTTCAGCACTTGTACTTTATCAATAGCACTTGCAGGAATATTCTGGGTTGCTAATTTAGTATCACCTTCAAAAAACTCTTTTCCTTCCACTAATATTTTTTGAACTTTTTTTCCTTCCACCTCAACTTCTCCATTGTCGTCAATTTCAATTCCTGGTAGTTTCTCAAGTATATCTTCAAGTTTTTTTTCAGTTCCATTCGTAAATGAATCTATATTATATGAAATAGTATCTCCCGAAATTTTAACAGGCATTTCATAGGATATTTCAACCTGACTTAAGGATTGACTTGATTCTTTTAATATAATATTTTTTGTAATGTCTGCTGAAGAAATCCCAATTTCAATATCTAAACTGAGGGTAGAAAAACCAAGGTAACTCACTTTCAATGTATAGCCTTCATCTTCTTCTAAACTCAATTTATAATTTCCTTTAGAATCTGTAATTGAGTAAGATTGCAAAAATTTTGTTCCTTTTTTAAAGGCAATAACATTTGCCATTTCCAAGGGATTTCCAAGAGAATCTTTTACGGTTCCTTCAACTTTTACATGTTGAGAATACCCAATTACTGGTATTAATATAAGTAACAGTACAACTATTATATTTTTCATTTTTTAGAATAAGGAGATTTGAATAATTTTTTAAGATGATCAGGCAATTGTATTACCCACCAATTCTTATATGGTGACCTCCTCCTCCACTTTTTTGACGTTCGTTTTGCATACGTTCACGCATTTCTTTCATTTTCTCTTCCACAATTTTATCATATTCTTCTTGATTCACAACCTTTCCTTTTTTTGGTTCAGAAATTTCACTTTTTTCTTTAGGATTTAACACAATTTTAGTGCACAAAATTTTAGTTTCACCTGCATCAATTTCCAAAATTAATCCTGGTAATCCCCAATAATCTCCTGGGCCGTGACTTACAGGAATATCTACTGTATACCAAGCTGTAACAATAATAAGCTCCATGACTCTTTCTTTCTTTTCATCTTCTTTTTCTTCATCTTTCTCCTCTTTATTATCTTGATTTCTTCCTCTACCAAACTGAATCTCTGGTCTCACAGGAATTTCAATAACGGTGGTTGCTTTAAAACATAAATAGTTCCCAATCATTTTGGTATCTTGTTCCATTTTCCACTCATACGTCACCAAATCATCTTTCACTAAAAATTTCTTCCCACTAAATTCATTTTCTTTTGAAGAAGTTTTTGTTTGAATATTTTTATAATATTTTCCAGAAGCGCCTCCACCAAACATCATCATTCGCATTCCACCTCTACTTCCACCAGGACCCGCTTGATCTAAGACTTCTTCTTGTTTATAAATAGAAGCTGTTTTATCAAAAGTAAATTCGTATGTTTTTTCCAGGTTATTTTTCATACGTTGCTTTATCATTTTAATTCTGTCGGCAGGAATTCCTGAACTCGAAAAATCTATATCCAACGTGGTCTTTGATAAATAAATTGCTTTTCCCTGAAAATCTTGAGCACTTACTGATATGCTAATTAATAATAAAAATATAGCACTCATTTTTAAAAGAATATTTTTCATTTTTAAGAATTATTTAGGTTATGTATTGAACAAATATAATAGCTATTCTTTTAAAATTCAATTAATGAGTGTTAACGATTGTTAAGTCATTCGGATTATACAATATATGTACTTAACTTTGAGCGATGGATAAACAAAATTATAAGTGGGTTGTTTATTTTATAGGCATTACCATAATTACTACAATTGCCGTACAGGTTTATTGGAATTATAGAGAGTACCAAATAAACAAACAAAACTTAATTAGTAAGGTTCAATTGAGTCTAGACAATTCCGTTCAAACTTATTTTGCCAATTTAACAAAATTGGGAATTATTACTTATACATCTTTAGATTCTTCCAACTCAAACTATAAAACGGATACCATTGTTGTTGAAACTAAATCGACTACGAGATACGATTTTAGAAAAAAAATTGATAGCACACTCCAAAATTTAGTAAAAAACGACAGCACCAAACCTATTCTTATAAAAAACCAAAGAAATAATCAATATCCATTTTTTACTTCAGATCGGCATTTTCCGAAAAATATTGATAGCTTAATTTTAAAAGTAATAGTTTCAATCTCTAAGGACACCTTAGATTTACCAACGCTAAACAAGTACCTAATTGAAGAATTTGACCGAAATCATATTGATGTTACTTATGGGTTAAAACATAAATATAGTCAAAGAATTTCTAAAGATAGTGTTGCTAAAAAAACCACTAAATTTAACCTAGAAAATTTTCCTGAAAACCATTTAACAGCTGTCTCTAATTCAACATTTCTACCACACAGAAGCCATTTAGAGCTATACTTTACTAATGAAACTACTACTCTTTTAAGGAACTCATTCATTAGTATTTTTCTATCTTTATTGCTATCAATAAGTATTATTGCCAGTTTAATTTATTTGCTAAAAACAATTTATAAACAAAAACAATTAGCCGAAGTTAAAAATGATTTATTAAGCAATATTACTCATGAATTTAAAACTCCAATTGCTACTATTGCAACGGTTTTAGAGGCTCTGAAAAATTTTAATGCATTGGATGATAGAGTGAAGTCTGAAAAATATCTAGCTATGGCAAATTCACAGGTTATTAAATTGAATGAAATGGTTGAGAAAATATTGGAAACTGCTACGTTAAATCAAGAAACATTAGCTCTTACTAAAAGTGATGTAAACCTACCAGAGTTGTTGAAAAATGTTATCGAAAAATATCAATTAATTAATACCGATAAAACCTTTAATTATAAAAGCAATTTAGAAAATATTGTTTTAAATTTAGATAAATTTCATATTGAGAATGCCATTGGAAATATTATTGACAATGCCATTAAATACGGAGGCAATATTATTTCAGTTGAAATAAACTCCATAAAAAATGGTGCAGAAATCTTAATAAAAGACAATGGGAATGGTATTCAAAAAAATCAAAAAGAGAAAGTTTTTGAGCAGTTTTATCGAATTCCAACCGGAAATACACATAATGTAAAAGGCTTTGGAATTGGTTTATATTATGCAAAAAGTATTGTTGAAAAACATGGTGGAAGTATCGATATTGTTTACGACAAAAACAACAGCACACTTTTTAAAATTCAACTGTTTAATGAATAATACCGTAAAAATATTATTAGCCGAAGATGAACCTTCATTAGGACAAATTATTAAAGAAAGTTTAGAAACTAGAAACTTTCAAGTCTTGTTGTGTGCTGATGGTGAAGAAGCGTATAAAACTTATAAATCTGAAGAACCTCTTTTACTGGTGTTAGATGTAATGATGCCCAGAAAGATGGATTTACATTAGCCAAGGAAATTAGAAAAGAAGATCCCGATATTCCCATTATATTTTTAACGGCAAAATCTCAAACCGAAGATATTGTGGAAGGTTTTAATTTAGGAGGAAACGATTATTTGAAAAAACCTTTTAGTATGGAAGAATTAATCGTTCGCATTAATGCTCTTTTGAAAAGAAATAAAGAAACAATCACAGAATATATAACATTAGGTAAATTCACTTTTAATTTAAAAAAACAGACACTCCAACTTAAAAACATTACTGAAAATCTTACACACAGAGAAGCAAACCTATTATATTATTTAATAAAAAATAAAAATAAGGTTTTAGAACGTTCATTCATTTTAAAAAAATTATGGGGTAACGACGATTTTTTTAATGCTCGAAGTATGGATGTTTTTATTACTAAACTAAGAAAAAAACTCAAAGAAGATCCTTCAATTCAAATTATAAATGTTCGTGGCTTTGGGTATAAATTAATTTATTAATGCGTTAATATTGTATTGTTAAATTATAAAAAAAATAAGTACTTTAGCTTTTTAAATTTTACACTAAAATAATTATGCATGTAGCAATTGCTGGTAATATTGGAGCAGGTAAAACAACTCTAACTAAACTTTTAGCTAAACATTTTAGATGGGAACCTCATTTCGAATCTGTGGAAGAAAATCCATATTTAGATGATTTTTATAGTGAAATGGAGCGTTGGTCTTTTAACCTACAAGTTTATTTTTTAAATAGCAGATTCCGCCAAATATTAGAAATTAGAGAAAGTGGTAAAAATATAATTCAGGATAGAACCATTTATGAAGATGCTCGTATTTTTGCACCAAATTTACATGCTATGGGTTTGATGCCCAACAGAGATTACAGCAATTACTCATCGTTGTTTGAATTAATGGAACGCTTAGTTACTCCACCAGATTTGCTCATTTATTTACGCGCCTCTATTCCAACATTGGTTGGACAAATTCATAAAAGAGGGCGTGATTATGAAAACTCTATTAGTATTGATTATTTAAGCAGATTGAATGAACGCTACGAGGCTTGGATTACGAATTACAGCAAAGGAAAATTATTAATTATTGATGTTGACAACATTAATTTTGTAGATAATCCTGAAGATTTAGGTACTGTAATTGATAGAATTGACGCACAAATTAACGGACTTTTTTAAAAAATACTTCATAAAAAAAGCGCACTATTGGTGCGCTTTTTTTATGATTATATTTCAAGAAATTTATATGGTAAATGTTCTTTTTTTTCTTGTGTTCACTTTCTTCGTATCTCGTTACACATTCATGGTAAATTTGAATTGCTTCTTTAGCATCACCCCAACCGCCAACATCAACTTTCTTTTCTTCTAAATCTTTATAAACTTGAAAAAAGTGTTCAATTTCTTTTAATCTATGTGGATTTAAATCTGAAATATCTTTTCTATTATTCCAATTTGGATCAGAAACTGGTACACAAATAATTTTTTCATCTGGCCCTTTTTCATCTGTCATATGGAAAACACCAATAGGTCTAACTTCCATAACTACCATTGGATATGTAGGCTCAGAACCCAAAACCAAAATATCCAAAGGATCTTGATCTAAAGCCAATGTTTCAGGAATAAAACCATAATCTCCAGGATACATCATTGATGAAAACAACATTCTGTCAAATCTAATTTTATGTAAAGTAAAATCGTACTCGTACTTATTTCTACTTCCCTTAGGTATTTCAATCAACACATCAAATGTTACCTCTTTTTTAGCGCTCATATTTTTTTAGTTTTTGTTTTTGCAAAAGTACAAAATTCATAACGCAATAACATTTCTCATAAAATATTTTTAAAAATGAATACCAACGGCAGCTTTTATAGCAAAATTGGTAGCATTTGGAATATCTCTGTAGTTTCCTCTCCAGCTAAAATCGACTCTTAAAACTTTAAATATGTTCCCTACACCTACACTGTATTCATAATACATTTTTGTTGGTGCTAAATAATTTATATTAGAAGCATTTAACTCCATATTTTTATCTGAAATCTGCCCCCAAACTCCCTTAAAACCAACCAATTCGCGCCAGTTTAATTTTCTTAATAACGGAATTCTAGAAAAAAATCGGCCATTAAAATTATGGTCTATATGAACAGAGGCGTAAGTATCAGTTATAAATTCATAATAATCTAATAATGAATAGGTATTTTCAATAGTAAAATAAGATTGATTTCCAGGAACAACACTTAATAATCCTAATGGAACTTCCCCAAAAGTTTTTCCTAATTCCAATGTTGTAAACATCCTACCATAACCACCAATTAATATGGGTTGACGATAATATACTTGAACCTTATGATATTTAAAATCACTTTTAAATACATTCTTTAACCCTTTTGAATAGCTTAAATACAAGGTTGAATAGGTATCTGAAACTTCATTTCTCTCAACTCCCCAACCTACCGTTTTTCTATTTGGTGTGTACTTCATTGAGATATCAATCTCAGATTGAATGGTTTCAGATTCTTTTATTCCATTTTCTTTATCAACCCAATAATCTAAATTAAAAGTTTCAGGAGAAGCAGATTCTAATGTTCTATAGGAAGCTCCAACCCTAAACTTTAAATTATGCCTTGGCTCTATCGAAAAAAATGCGTTAGTTAAATTTATGGAAGTAAGTTTACTATTATCTCCACTTGAAAAGAAGGCTGATGATGCAAAGCTTCTCCCTAAAATATCATTTGTGGTTGTTAAACTAACCCCAATTTGTTCAACATCTCTTCTATTTCCTCCACCAATTGTAAATCTATCTTTTGGATTTAGCATCCATTTCCCTTGAACTCCATATTTTACTTGGTCATCTTTAAATCCATAAGCCAAATAGGTTTGCAAACGCCATTTATCATTTGGACCAAAATAGGTTCGGCCACCAACTCTTACACGGATACCTTCAACATCATTTGTTCCAATAGTTGAAAAAATTGGACCAAAATCAAAATTGTTAAATTCAATATAACCCGATCCTAAAATGGACATTAAATTATAAATTCTTTTAAATTTAGGAATCGTTTTTAAAGTGTCAATTAATTTATAAATTCCTAGCTCGTTTTCACTTAACTTTTCCTGCCGGCTTTTATCCCAAAAATCTGCTGCTTTATTGTAAATTTCTTCGTTAAATGCATCAATCTGAACATTGTAAAACTTATCTGGCTTAGGCTCATTAAAAACATAATCCTTGTACATGGTAGTTCTTTTCCCATAAACACCACGGGAGTTTTCTTTCTTTTTGAAACTAAAATTCGACATCATATAATCTTTCTTCAAAAGAAAAACAGAATCGTTTAGAACATTAAATTCCTGTTCAATATAAATATCTTTAATCCAGTTAATGTTCGCACTTCTTGTTGCCTGCAAATTAATTTCTTTCACTGCAAACGTGGTATCATTTACCCAGAAATCTCCTTTAAAAGTTAATTCACTTTTTCTGCGTGGATAATATAAAATATTGTAACACCATTTATTGTCAATATAGGCACTATCGGTCAACACATAATTATACGAAGCCACCCCTGCTTTTGCAACCGGGCTCACAAAACTCTTATCAAATATTTTAATATAATTACTATAGATATCATAATCTACATACAAGTCTTTTATAAATGCAATTATGTTTTGATTAGAACTAAAACCAGAGTTTTTATTGGCTTCAATATCCTCTCGAATTTTACCTTTTTTATTATCGCCGTATGTTTTATAAACGGATTCATTTATAAAGATTGGAAGAAATGCTTTCCCAGTAACTCTTGAAGTATCAATCCCTTCAAAAATAAACTCGATATTATTAAATAATTTACTTTCAATTAAAGTACTGTCTACATTGTTGATATCAAATTCTAGTTTTTCGTACTTTTCATATTGGTATTGATCGAATAAATAAATCCCGTTTTGACGTTTTTTAGCCCATACTTTTTCTAAAATAGCGATTGCAGGATTTCCTTTTTTCTTAATTTTTCCACTATAAATAAATACTTCCTTAAGTTCTGAAGCAGATTCCTTTAACAATTGTCTTAAAGGAATCTGCTTCAGAACTTAAGGAAGTATTTATT
>PVMS01168085.1_pt1 | contig 13482 bp, 11 predicted proteins | sample 1853461 | NCBI WGS metagenome assembly PVMS01 (sample SAMN08582032, study PRJNA380276) | Marine sediment metagenome, whole genome shotgun sequencing project. | isolation source: ocean sediment barecode stripped | collected 2017 | reverse complement strand
CTGCAACAACCGCGGACCGACGTCATCAATCGGTAACTCGGCATCACCTAACAATCGCCGTACATTGTTTAAATCTTCCGCTCGCGATCGCCGCAAGACCGGCACACTTGTCGCTCTTCTACTCACCGACCATCTCGCGGTTGCGCCTACCCTGTTCCAGTGCCTCGCACATCGCCCTGGCAGCCAGCAGCAATCGTGGTGTCGCACGGCCAATTTCATCCGCCGGCATCAGGAACCGGTTGGCATAACGATTAGCGGCCAGGTCAGTCCAGCGCGCCCAGCGCGAAAATGCATCCGGCCCCGCATCGGTGCTCGCCAGTATCACTTCCGGGTTTCGCTGCAACACTGCTTCCACGCCGATCAGCGGCGCGAGTCCACCCAGATCGGCGAACACGTTAGTGCCGCCACAAATCTCAATCATTTCGCTGACAAAGTGCTCAGCATTCACGGTGTACAACGGACGGGTCGCGATCTGGTAAAAAACACTAATCGGCTCCGCGTCCACATTGCTCGTCATCAGATTTTGCAGCTTGCTCTCGAAGTCATGAGCAGCAACGTTTGCTTCATCCGCGTGTCCGGTTATCTCGCCGATTCGCCGCAGGGCAATCGAGACGTCGTTGATGCTCGTTGTGGTGATCACTTCGACGCGGTAACCGCGGGCCCTGATTTCGTCCACAACGTGAGCTGGTGTGCCACTTTTCCACGCCAGCAAGACATCTGGCTGCATGACCGCCAGGCGTTCCTGGTCCAGGCCGAATGCATCGCCCACAACAGGTAGTTTCGCCGCGGCATCAGGATAGTCGGTATACGCGCTGACGCCGACCAGCAGTTTACCCGCACCGACTGCAAAGACGAGCTCCGCCAGATGTGGAGCGAGTGACACGACTCTTAGCTGCGCAGACTCCGTTGCAGATATTTCTGCCGGTGCATGTGGATCGTGCCCGGACCCGGAACACGCAGATAACCCGTAACCGCAAACAACAAGCAAGACATACCGGTAAACCCTTCGGCTCACACAGACAAGCCGTACAAGGTCATCGCGGCGATGACTGCAGCCCAGATGAACAGCAACCTGAAAACCAGGCCGTTTGCTGTGGTCGCACCTCTGACACCACGATCTGAAATACTCTCACCTTCGATATCCTGCAACGCGAGCGCACCGACGCCGACGCGCGCCAACAGCGATTCATGATGCTCATTCGAATGCGCAGCATCGCTTTCTTGCGGATTGCGCCAGGCGCCCAACGCACCGTCAAAACTGCCAGCCATGGCATAACCAATGGCGGTAAGTCGCGCCGGTATCCACGCCAGCCAACCCTGCAGCTGTTGCGTCGCCTCTACCATCTGTGGAGAGCCGGATTCGTCGTCACGTGTCGCGTTAAATACCGCACGGCGACGAATGAGGTCAGTCACCCGGTACGCCCACGCACCCAGCGGCCCGAGCAACACGAACCAGAAAATCACAGCAAACAGACGATTGTTTGCCTGTACGCAAACGGCTTCCTCAACTTTGCGGATGCGCTCCATTGGGTCTGCCGGTGGGTCTTTCTCAATCAATGCCTTTGCTGTTGATCTGATCAGTTCCTCGTCATCAGCTTCGATGGCACGGCAATAATCGTCAACGTCCTCGCCAATATCCTTTGGACCAAGCGAGAAAAATAAAACGATGATCGCCAGGATGAGATAGGGAAAGCCGAAAAATGTATCGCCAATGCTAAGCCTGATCAGAAAAACCGGCAACACGAGTATCACGGCAAGAATAATTACCGGAATCAAAGCGGGCCAATTGGCAAACTTTTCACCTTGCCGGAAACCATAATCGATAAGCCGATCAAGCGTGTGCAATCTGCGCAAATGAAAAAGTTGCGTTGCAAGGCGCTCAATGATGAGGCCGATTAGTAGAGCCAGTAGTTTCATGGTTTGCTGATCATATCCGGATTAGCCCGACACTTCGCCGACAAGCTCATCATACAATCGCAACCAGTCGAAAGCAGGTCCCGGATCCGTCTTTCTGCCTGGCGCCACATCACAATGGCCGGCAATCTGCCGCGTTGAAATTGCCGGATAAGCCGCACTGATAGCGCTGATCACCGCGGCCAGGTGCACATATTGCTCGTCCGTATAGGGCGTATCGTCTGTACCTTCAAGCTCTATGCCTATGGAGTAATCGTTACAACACGACCGGCCGCGAAAGCTGGAGTCACCGGCATGCCAGGCGCGTCTTTCAAAAGGAACAAACTGGACCAGGTCACCATTGCGCCGCAGCAAGAGGTGGGCAGACACCCGTACATCCCTGATTTCTGCGAAATATGGATGGCTGTCCCAATCAAGGCAGTTTGTAAAAAAGGCTTCGATAGCGTCACCAGCATATTCGCCGGGTGGCAGGCTGATGCCATGCAGAATGACCAGCTCCGGATGCATGCCCGCGGGCCGTTCATCCTGATTAGGCGAGGGGCACTGCGTTGCCGGGCGCATCAGTCCGGCTCCAGGGCTAACCGCATACATCACAGGCTCCGGTCGGTTCATTTTCTTACATCGCGTAGTAGCAGAGGCACTTTGACATGTTCGATCGTAACGGTGCTTAATGTCAACGCTGCAATCGTCGCTATAACTCAACAGGAAACAATCGGAAACGCATGTCCAGGACACGATTATTCAGCCCTGTTCCGTTGTCCGGCAGCACGGATGCCACGCTGGTCGGTGATCAGGCACGCTACATTGGCCGTGTATTGCGCCTGAAGCCCGGAGACGCTTTTACCATTTTTGACGGCGAAGGCGGCGAATATCCGGCGACGGTCGCCACCGTTGACAAGACCCAGGTGCAGATCAGTATCGGCACAATTCACGAGCATGACGCCGAATCACCACTGTCTATCCATTTACTACAGGGCATATCGCGTGGTGAGCGCATGGATTTCGTGGTGCAGAAAGCGACTGAGCTGGGCGTGCAACGCATCACACCGGTTCTTACAGAATTTTCTGTCGTCAAGCTCGATCCGAAAAGGGCGAAAAAACGTGCACAGCATTGGTCGAACATAGCGATTAGTACCTGTGAACAATGTGGCCGAAATATTTTACCGGCTATCGACGCACCACAACCGTTGCGCAACTGGTTTGGCGACAATCTTGATAGCGCCGGCACACGAATACTGCTCAAACCAGGTGCAGAGCGCTCACTGGGTTCAGTAAGAAAACCAGATAGCACGTTTACGCTACTGGTTGGGCCGGAAGGTGGTTTTAGCGACGCTGAATATGAACAGGCAGATATTGCCGGGTTTAGCGCGGTTGGTTTCGGACCGCGCATAATGCGTACAGAAACGGCTGCGATTGCTGCGATTGCGGTGTTGCAGTCGTTGTACGGAGACCTGGTCTGAGCTATGACAGTTAAGACACTGCTGTCCGGAAAAACTCAAGATCCGTTGTAAAATCAGGTATTCGCGGCGTCTTTGCTAGTGTGCGAATCAGTGCGCTGGAAGCAAAGACAGCTATTCAGACAGCCGCTCCCACGATTTTTTTTACTGAGCCGTGGGAGCGGCTGTCTAAACTATTGTGCTGTGTTCTGTTGCGCAGAGGGGTGCGAGAGACAAGACGCCGCGAATACCTGACAACAAATCCGGATCAAGCCTGCGCCGATTCCCTGACAATCATTTCTTCGAGTTGCTCGAGGTGGGGCACCAGCGGATACTCGTTGATCATTTTAACCCTGCACAGCACCGGTGCGTCGGCCGGCCATCCCTCCGTTGCGTCCAGTTTCAGCACCTCGCGATTTACCCGCACCAGCTGCGGAAAGCCCTGCGTAAGAATGCCGAAATGACCGCTTTTTATGGCACCTGTAGTGGAATAAAAAACCACGATGCGAGTTCTACCAGTTGGTGCCGGCGCATCTTTGCCAATCGTTCCCTCGAAGGAGACGACCGGTAGTTCGCGGCCACTCCAGTTGACCGTGCCCAACATCCACTTCTCGTGTCCGGGTTGTTCTGTAGGTTGTGTGTAGCGTACAACTTCCGCGACGCAGGCCCGCGGCACGATCAATCTGTCATCGGATAGCGGAACGAGCAGACTGTACAGTTCTTCTGTGGCGTCCGTCACGACAGTGTGACTCCCCGCTCTTCGAGCAATCTGCGAATGGCCTCGAGAAGCGTAGATTCCTGGTAAGGCTTGCCCAGGTAATCATTAACGCCAATCTCGATTGCCCGCGCACGGTGCTTGTCACCAACCCGTGAGGTAATCATGATTATTGGCACATCTTCAACCCGGTCATCGTTACGCACATGGGTTGCAAATTCATAACCGTCCATATTCGGCATCTCGATGTCGAGCAAAATAATATCCGGCTTCGCATCCTGCATCACGCTGATGGCATCCAGCCCATCCCTGGCGGTAACGACGCGCAAACCGTTGCGCTCGAGAAATTTCTCCGTGACACGCCGTACGGTAATCGAGTCATCGACAACCATCACCAGCGGTCTTGCATCGATCGCTGCCGGCGCCGCGGTCTTGAGTTCTGCAACGGGTGCCCCGGTACGCACGAGTGCATTGATATCGAGAATCAGGACAACTCGGCCATCACCCAGAATTGTCGCACCCGAGATACCCTGGATACCCGATAATTGCGGGCCGACCGATTTGACCACGATCTCCTGGCTGGCGAGCATTTCATCGGTCAGGAGTGCTGCCGAATTCTCGCCGGCGCGCACGAGAATCACCGGAACGAATGCGTCATCTTCCGGCAGCGTCGCGGACTGACCGCCCAGGTACATGCCCAGGTGGCGGAAACGATAAACCTGCTCACCATATTCATAGCTCGGTTCGCTCTGGCTCAGCAGGGTTTCGAGTTCTGTCCGGGCGATGCGCGCGACACCCTCAACGGTCGGCAACGGCAACGCATAGACCTCTTCGCCGGTTCTGACGATCAGCGCCTGCGTAATCGCAAGAGTGAACGGCAGGCGAATCGTAAAATTGGTTCCCTGCCCGGTCACCGACGAAATCTGCAATGAACCGCCAAGCTGTTTGATTTCGTTTGCGACCACATCCATGCCGACGCCACGCCCGGCAGACTGTGAGACCTGTCCGCCGTACTGAAACCAGGCGTCAGGATCAATTGCATGATCTCATCGTCCGTAGTCTTGCTGTCCGGTTTCAGCAGCCCTTTTTCAAACGCTTTGCGTCGAATTGCCTCAACATCGAGACCCGCGCCATCATCGGAAACATCGATGATCATTTCGGCACCTTCGCGATGCAGGCGCACAGTAATGCGGCCGGTTGCCGGCTTGCCTGCAGCCTGGCGAACTTCCGGCTTTTCGATGCCATGGACGACAGCATTGCGCATCATGTGTTCGAAAGGCGGCAACATCTTGTCGAGCACCTGACGATCAAGCTCTCCTGATGCCCCCTCGACCGCAAGCTCGGCCCGATTGCCGGCTTCGGAGGCAGCCTGCCTGACCAGCCGGGTCAGCCTCGGCACATGCCGCTGGAAGGGCACCATGCGCGTCCGCATGAGGCCATCCTGAAGTTCTGCCGTGACGCGTGATTGCTGCACGAGCAAGGTTTCCGCATCCGACGTCTGTGTCCGCAGCAAATCCTTGAGGCTGTCCATATCGCTGGCAGATTCGGCCAGCGCTCGCGACAACTGTTGAATGTTCGAATATCGATCAAGTTCGAGTGGATCGAAATCCTGTGCTACCAGCGTGTCCTGGTGGCTGTGCATGATTTGCGCTTCGGTTTCGAGCTCAAGTTTTCGCAGTTGCTCGCGCAGACGGATAACCGTCTGTTCCATTTCGTCGACATGAAATTCGATCGAGTTGATTTGCTGGCTGAGTCGCGAATGATAAATACTGATTTCACCAGCCGCATTCAAAAGATCCTCGAGCAACTCCGCATCGATTCGTGCGAATTCCTGACGCACTTCCTGGCCGCGTTGCACTGGTGCGGCCCGCACTTTTGCTGTCTGCAGTTCGGTCGGCTTCGCTGTGACCTTTTCCTGTTCTGCTGGCGGAGCCTTGTCTGCGGCTGTTTTCTTCGTGCTGACTTTCTCTGGCACTGCCTTTTCCGGCGCCTTCTCTTCCGGCTTGTCTTGAGCAGGCTCCGTCGCCGGCGGCGGTGGTTCTACGGCTGCCAGCTCCGGCAATTCTGTTGCTACTGTCTCCTCCGGAACAGGTTTGGCCGCCCTGGCAATCTCGTCAAGTTCGTCATTAAGAGGCGTATCGACAATGACCATACTGACCGTGTCTTCCGGCTCGATGGTAAATTCCACGGTCTCCGGTTTGTCTGTCGGGGCAATTTCCTCGCCCGCCGCCTCGGTGAAGCGTGGCGCCGCTGCCGCGGCCATGTCACCGGCATTAATGCTTCGAATGTGTTGTTCAAGCTCCGCTGCGGCCGACACATTTTTGCCGGCAATGACGGTGTCACGCATGCGGTGCAGCTCATCGATGCTTTGCTGCAGGATTTCGTGAATCTGCGAACTTGCCGCAATCCTGCCATCATCAATATTGATAATCAGCGCTTCCAGTTCATGGCTGAGGTTGCCCATCGGGGCGATACCTGCCATACGTGCACCGCCTTTGAGCGTATGCAAATGACGCTTGAGCTCCTCAACCTGCCCACGGGAATCAGTATCTGTTTTCCAGCTGGCCAGCGCACGGTCGGCAGCCTCGAGTAACTCTGCTGCCTCCTCCGAAAAAATTGCGGCGATTTCTGCATCGAAGGCCGCTGCTTCCACCGCCTCCTCCTGCGTTTCAGGAACCGCCAGTACCTCGACTTCAACAGAATCATCAGCGGCTGTTATCGGTTCAATCGCATTGGTCAGATTGGTCAGGTGTTCGATGAGAACTGCAAAGTCGGAACGACCTCGGTCGACCTTGTTGATATCGGCAACAATTGTCCCGAGCGCTTTCGCCGCCGCTCGCAGCGCGTCGGCGCCGGATTTCTGAAAACCTATCTTGTAGTCGTAAACTCTGCGAACAAACCGGTTCAACGCGCCCGCAACCGCAACGCCACGTTCAACATTGGCCATATTGGCGCTGCCGTGCAAAGTGTGGCACGCCCGGTACAGTTTGTCCGTCACATGAAACGGCGCGTGATGCCCGTCGCAGGCATCAAGATAATCATTGATAACTTTCAGATGGCCCGTGGTCTCCTTGGAGAAAATATCCAGCAGGACCGGGTCCATCTCCAGTGCGGGAGACTCTGCCATTTTCTCCTGCGCTGCGGACGTTGCAATTGTAAGGGCGGCCGCGTTGGGATCGCCATCGGCAAATGCGTTGGCCCTTGCCATCAGCAGGCTGATATCGGTCCTCGGCTCGGTCCCGACTTCAAGCTGTTCAACAAGTTCAGGCAACGCTTGTGCAGCGAGTAATACAAACTCAACCATCGGCGGCGTGCACGCCAGTGTGCGATTAATCAGGCGATTGAGCAGACTCTCGATACTCCATGAATACTCACCGATACGCTCCGCGCCGACCATGCGACCACTGCCTTTGAGCGTATGGAATGAACGTCGCACCGTGATCAGCGTTTCCATGTCGTCAGGGGATTGTGCCCATTGCGGCAGGTTGCGTTTGATCGTCGCGATTTCTTCCTTGGCCTCCTCGATGAACAACTCCAGCAATTCAGGATCAAGGTGCTCTGCAGTCTGTGCTATCACCGGCGCAGGATGAACCGGCGCAGGCAGCTCCACAATCTCTGCCGCATCACGCTCTGCGGCAGCAATCGCGTCGAGGTCGGGACGCTCCATTCTTGCCGTCTGCACGGCCGTTGCCGGATCGGACTTGTCCGCTTCCAGCCGTTGCTCGAGGTCGCGCAGGACCGCAAGACAGGCCTCTGCGTTGTCGAGCATGTACCAGGGCTCACTACGACCGGCTTTAACGGTTTCCATGTAGTACTCGATACTGACAATGGCATCGGCCAGTCGATCGGTTTCCTTTTGCGTCAGCCTGCCCGGCCCACCACCACGCAGTGTCAGCACGATCAGGTTGCCGATACGCTCGACCACCTCCATCGCCCGCGTCTTGTTGAGCATCATCAAGCCAGCCTTGATGCCATTGATGAGCGCGGGAATGCTATCGAGTCCCTGTGAACTGCCGGTGGACAGCATACTTTGACTAAAGGTTTCTTTGATCCGCGCGAGATTGATTATGCTCTCGCGCATAACTGCTTCAGCGACGCCCCGATAGTCGGCGTCTTCTTCCGGCGGCAATTCGGCCTCGTCGCTGGCCCCGTCAGGCTCCACCGGCGCAATCAGCCGAACCAGCTGTTGATCCAGTCGATCTTCGACCCTCAATAAGGTCGAAGCGATCGCGATCAGGGTTTCCTCGTCCGCGACACCACCCTGGGATACCAGCTTCTTGAGGCTGTCAATTTCAGAATCGATGTCGCCACGGAGCTCGCCAAGACCCAAAACTCCGAGCGTGTCACTGATTTTCTTTAATAAGTCGAGTTGTGGCACCAGTTCTGACGACTTGTTCATGCCGGTGCGTACAAAAATATCCAATACATCCTTAACGCGACCGAGATCTTCTTTAATCGCCGCAGCCACCGTCTGCATGAGCTTCACGCTCGGTGCGGACAATGCCTCTCTTGCTTGCTCTACCTGTTCGTCCCCCGGCAGCAGCTCAGACAGATTGAATGCCGCACGAATTTCACTGATGCGCTCTCCGGCATTGCTGGAGCGCGCAACGTAATACAAAAGGTTGTTCAGAAGATCGGTAACCGGATGATTATCGAACGCGCTAAGCCCTTCATCTATAAGCCGCTTGATTTGCCGATCCGTTTGCCCCAGCAAGCGCTTCAATGCTACGGAGGTCTCCAGCCCGCCATTTTGCAATGACTCCAGCACACCACCGACGACCCACCAGAGCTGATACATATCATCACGATTCGCGGATCGCTCCAGCGCCTGGATAACAAACGCCAGGGTTTCAAGATGCCGTCCGGTATCGCCACCCTGAATCCAGCCCAGCAACGCAAGTTGAAACTTTGGCCGGAGTTTCATTGCGACATAGATCGGGTCTTCGCCACTGGCCTTCCTCTCCTTGTCACCGCCCGGTTTGCTTTGTGGCGACAGGTTCAGCAGCAGCAAGGTTCCTTCAGAAAGTAATGGTTGCCCTCTCGCTGCACGCAGGTCATTCAGCATCGGTAGCAAAACCAGTGCAATATCGCGACCGCCGCTAAGGAGTCTCTCGATATAAATAGGTAACTGCACCATCGACCGGGTCAGCGCGTCGAGCCCATCCTCGCGTCCCCTGCCGGCACGCAAGCTGGCCAGATAGGCGCAGACGCCCTCCATTTCTTCGGCCAGGAGTGCTGCACCATAAGTTTCAGTCAGTTTCAGTGCGCCACTGGCCTGGTGCAATAACTGGCCACACCTGACCAGCGAGGCGGAACCACCACGACCGTCTACACAATCCTCGAGCGCCAGGTGCGCGTTGCGAATGGTCTCCCGCAACTCCTCACTGATCATCGCGAGCGCACTTGCAGCGGCATCGATAAAACCGTCAACGTCTGGCTGCTTCTCGATACCCGATTGGCTGCTCATTTTTAAGCGCTGTACGGGTATTATCCCGCCGCTTTTTCCTCAACCTGTATTTGCGCTGGCGCTGCAACCCTGCTGCTGGTGCTCGACAATGCACTGGTCTGCAAGGCCGAGTTAGGCAGCGTAAATCCGGCGACTGTTTGTCGTAGCTGCGAGGCAAGCTCGGACAATTTCGAAATTGAAGCCGCCATTGCCGTCGTTGCCTTGCCCGTTTGGTCGCTGATCTCCTTGAGCTTGGTTGTGCGTCGGGTAACATCCGCCGCCGCACCAGCCTGTTGTCGGGCGGAGTTGGAAATATTTTGCACCAGGTTGGCAATCTGGTTCGAGACCTGCTCGATTTCATCCAGTGCCGCACCCGCATTTTCGGCCAGCAATGCACCACCGACCACGTCGGTTGTACTGCGCTCCATCGATACGACCGCCTCGTTGGTATCGGCCTGGATGGTTCTGACCAGCACCTCGATCTGCTTGGTCGCGTTGGTTGAGCGCTCGGCGAGTCGTTGCACCTCGTCCGCGACTACCGCAAAGCCACGTCCTGCTTCACCCGCCATGGATGCCTGAATGGATGCGTTTAGCGCGAGAATATTTGTCTGCTCTGCAATATCGTTGATCAACTCGACGATGTTGCCGATTTCCTGCGAGCTTTCGCCCAGGCGTTTAATTCTCTTTGAAGTTTCCTGGATGGTTTCACGAATAGCATTCATGCCATCGATCGTCCTGCGCACCGCCTCGCCACCTTTATGCGCAACATCAACCGAGTGTCGCGCCACATCCGACGAACGTTCCGCATTGCCGGATACTTCCTCAATCGAGGCTGCCATTGAAACAATCGAGCCTGTGGCCGCGGAAATTTCCGTTGCCTGGATGGTAGCAGCACGCGCCATGTGTACCGCGGTCCCTTCGGTCTGTTTCGCCGCAGAATCGACCATGATGGCCGTTTCATTAATCGTCGCCACCAGTTCGCGGAGTTTTTCAATGGCATAGTTTATTGAGTCTGCAATCGCACCGGTTATGTCCTCGGTAACGGTAGCCTCGACCGTCAGATCACCATCGGCAAGACTGCCAAGTTCGTCGAGAAGGCGCAAAATAGCCTGCTGATTGCGTTCGTTTTGCTCCGATTGTTGCCGCGCAGTTCTTTCGAAAATTGCTGTCTTTGCATGAATCACGACGAGACCGATCAACAGTAAAAGAGCAACACCGACGAGGCCGAAAAGAATCATCGGCAGCGGCAAAACGCCACTACCGCCGGCACCCAGAGAGGAAAACTCGCTGGCCAGTAATGATCCGGCGACCCCGGTTAACGCTGCCATGCTATCGGCCAGTCCTGCCAGGTTCGCGGCCGCTGCAACTCCGGCTTGTACCAGACCTTCCATTTGCGTGAGGTCACCCATGACTGGCACCAGCACGGCTTCTATGCTCGCATTATCGAGTTTTGCAATATCGAGATTCGTTGCTGCGCCGCCAAGCGCGTCGGTGACCGTGCGCAAGTAGGCCAAATCAACCGCTATTGTCTGCGCAATTGCCCCGGCATTGGCGTTGGCTGTATTGGCAGCGAGGCCGGCAATTGCAGTTTGTACCGCGACACCACGACGCTGGAACTCCTGAATAACCGCGGTCGATCCGGAGCGGCTGAGCAGCTCATCGGAGGCCGCAAGCATACGCGGCATATGCTGTTCTACGCTGGCCGCTGCATTAACAACTGCCATGATGTCCGCGCGCTGCGCCAGGATAGCGCTCGCATATTGCTCCAGTTCACCCCATGGTCCCGCACCACCCGGTAAACCGATACTTGAGCCGCCGCGACGTAGTCCGGAAAGTCGCTGTACGTCTTCCTGCAGTCGCTCAAAACCGGCTGCGTCGCCATGTACGGCGCTGGATGCGTGTAACGGCATCGCCTGCGACAAAGCAGCCAGTGCCGGGGCCGGTCCAGCGTCGCTACCACCCGCGGCAGACTGCAGGTACATGACACCCGCCGCCGCCAGCAGCGAGACTGCCAGCAGTGATGCGAGAATTGTAAAAGTGGATGATTTTTCAGTTGTTCGTGCCATGGCTTTGCAACACCAGAGTCAAAAATTAATTATCGCCACACTATTCAGCGGCGGCTTGCAGGAACGAGCTGCTTTCCAGCAGATCGTACAATCCAAATATCGGCCAGTTATCCTGGCCGCGTTGATATGCGCCGCTGATGTAGCGATCACAACGAACGGCAGTCTGCGACCACTGATCGGTATATTCACTTTCCATGAAGCGTCTGAAGCCCTGCACTTCATCGACCACGAGTCCCGCCGGTATGTCGCGATGGTTAACTGAAATCACGCGCGTCATCCTGCGCATCGAAGTGCGGCCACTACCCAGCATCATCTTCAGATCAATGAGCGGCAACAGGTGACCACGCAGGTTTGCGATTCCCAGCACCCAGCGTTTAGCGCCCGGCACCCGGGTCATCATTTCCGGCAACATCAGCACTTCACGTACCTGGTCACGGCTTGCGACAAATTGCTCCTCACCGATGCGAAAACCAATACCAACCCACTCATCGTCTATCGAGCCGCTACCCACGCCGGCAATAGCGACGCGGCTGCGCCGCTCGAGCTCCTGCAGCAGCTCAAAAGGCTGCTCAACCAGCGATTTCAGGTCCGGGCTGGTACTCATTCAGTCGGCCATGACGGCGTTGATTCTGGCAACCAGGTCTTTTTGCCCGATCGGCTTGACGATGTATTCCACGGCACCCTGGCGCATGCCCCATATCTTGTCGGTTTCCTGGTCCTTGGTCGTAATCATGATGACCGGGATACTCGACGTGCGCGGATCCTGAGTCAGCTTTCGCGTTGCCTGGAAACCATTCATGCCCGGCATGACCACATCCATCAGGATGCAATCCGGCCGCAATACTTCCGCCTGGCGAATGCCCTCCTCACCACTGTCAGCGACCAGGGTTTCGAAGCCGCTTTTCTCGAGCATATTCTGAAACAAATGCAACTCGGTTGGCGAGTCGTCAATTATCAGGATCACTGACATCTGGAATTCCTCATTTGATCTGGTTGGATATCGCGCCCAACAGCTCATCTTTGGTAAATGGTTTGGTCAGGTATTGTTCAGAACCGACAATTCGTCCGCGCGCACGATCAAACAGGCCGTCTTTGCTCGACAGCATGATGACTGGCGTCTCCTTAAATACCTTGTTGTGTTTGATCAGGGAGCAGGTTTGATAACCATCGAGCCGCGGCATCATGATGTCAACAAAGATCAGGTCGGGCTGGTGGTCCGCAATCTTGGACAACGCATCGAATCCATCGATAGCAGTAAATACCTGGCAACCTTCCCTTGAGAGCAACGTCTCAGCGGTTCGGCGAATCGTTTTACTGTCATCCACGACCAGTATTTTGAGACCGTTCAGACCTCGGGAAGCATTATTTGACACCGGATTTCCTCGCCCATTAACGAACCCCGTCGAGCTCGTATCCCTCACCAACAAGCCCGACACACCCAAATTGAATTAAATTTTGCATAATCTTTGCCGGGAAGAAAGACTTGTACCATATTGGCCAAAATGCCGCTACGACAAGCGCCACAGCGCGCTGCCCCGCTGTATAGTTGGCGGCACAAACTTATAGCCCAGGCAAAAGAATTCAGGACCCATCTATGTCAGCAAAAGCCCTCCGCGTCGGTATCGTAATGGACCCGATCGAGTCAATAACACCGAAAAAAGACAGTTCGCTGGCAATGCTGCTCGAAGCGCAGCGGCGTGGCGCCGAGATCCATTACCTGCTGCAGAAAGACCTCAAGCTGATGGCGGGAGTGGCCCTGGGGCACTCAACAATACTGCGGCTGATTGACGATCAACGCGCCGGCACTTTCGGCCCGATCGAGAATATAGGTGGTGTAGATGAACTCCATGTCGAACGGCGGATCCTTACGAATCAGGATCACGTCCAGATCTCCAAGGCGACTCT
>PVMS01116413.1_pt1 | contig 13482 bp, 11 predicted proteins | sample 1853461 | NCBI WGS metagenome assembly PVMS01 (sample SAMN08582032, study PRJNA380276) | Marine sediment metagenome, whole genome shotgun sequencing project. | isolation source: ocean sediment barecode stripped | collected 2017 | reverse complement strand
TTACAAAAATCACATATTTTGGAATTAAGGTACTAAAATGTCTGGAGAACCCGAAAGAATAGATCACCCCATATACGTTTATTTGATCTTTGTTGTTATGCTGATAACCATGCTTGCCATTCTTGCCGGGGTGGTGCACCATATTTTATTGTCTCCGCATGGTCCCGCCATTGCAGCGCCTTTAAAAGCTAAATATGAAGAGAAAAATAAATCGGCAATTTTGGAAGAGGCCAGGCGCCTTGAAGAGTTGGAGGTCCACCGGCATTTTCACAATATTGTGGACTTCCCGCAGCTGCCTGATAGCGCCCGCCCGGTCTGTTTCATCTGCCACTCCGACTATCCCCACGGTAAAAACAAAAAAGTGCGGTCGCTTTTAAACATGCACACCCAGTATTTTGTCTGTGAAACCTGTCACATCAAAAAAAATGAGGAAAAGACGATCATCTATAAATGGTACAGTCCGCTGGACGATAATCCGACGGGGCCGTTTTTTGGGACCAGCTATGATCCCGAGACCGGCAATCTTGTTGAAGTCGAGAACCTGATTACCAAAATATCACCTTATTTTAAGAGCGAAGATAAGTTAGAGTCCGCCATTCAGATACAGGATGCACCGCTGGCCGTAGATTATATGAAAGTCAGGGACAAACTCACCCCTGAGCAAAGAGACAGCGTCAAAGTAAAATTTCATGTGAATATCAAGGACAAAGGGCATGAATGCCAAACATGCCATGGCAAAGAAAGCCTTCTGGATTACAAAAAACTGGGATTTTCTGAAAGCCGGATTGTAGATCTTGAGCAGCTCAATATCAAGGGTATGATCACCAAATACGAAGAATTTTACCTGCCGAACCTATTTAAAGAAGTTGAATCTGAAGATACTAAAGCGAAAAATGCAGATACTTCCAGTCAAGAAGGAATTGTTGATTGATTAAAACCAAAGTTGTTTTTACTTTTTTTGGCGCAATCCTTGCTACTCTGATAATTGCGGATATCTGTTACCCCGCAGACTGTATCGGCAGCAAATTTCTTTTCGACATTAAACCAAACGCCGACCAGCCCAGTGATATCTCCATGGGTCCTGACGGGAACGTGTATTTGGTGGATGGTGTCAACAATAGAGTCATCGTTGTCGACAGCAGCGGCAGACCCAAGTTTGAGTTCGGGAAAAAAGGTGATGGAGCCGGTGAGTTCGACCACCCTCTGGGCATTGATATAGCAGATGACGGCAGAGTATTTATCGCCGACTCGGGCAACCACAGAATCCAGGTCTTTAATTTAAAGGGTGATTTTCAATATATGTTTACAGTCAAATCCGGCCCTGGAGAAAAACCCTCGGATCCTGTCGACGTGCTTGTCTCTAAATTAAAAGATTATTTATACGTATCCGACAATGATAACCATAAAATTAAGGTGTATAAACAAAGCGGTACCTTTCAATTTGAATGGGGAAAGTTCGGAGAAGGAACGGGTGAGTTCAGATACCCGGGAATACTGGCTATAAATGCATACAATGAGATCTTTGTTGTCGACGTCCTTAACACCAGAGTTCAAAAATTCGACCCGTTCGGAAATTTTATAACTGCCATCGGCTCCTGGGGTGTGCTTCCGGGCAAGCTATTCAGGCCCAAAGGAGTGGCCGTAGATAAAAAGAACAGAATCTATATCGGTGACAGTTATATGGGGTTCATCCAGGTGTTCTCTGATTTGGGGAGGTTTTTAGGGGTTGTCTGTGAGAATAATAAAAACAGACAATTTACTACCCCGGTTGGAATCGCAGTAGATGATGCGCATGCAAGACTCCTGGTCGTAGAGATGAGAGGCAACAAGATAAGCGTATTGAAATTGCTCCCCTAGTCGAGTCAAAACTCGACAAAGTGTTATCCGTTATTAGTTGTTGGTTATTGGTTTAAGGCAAAAAATAAACAGAACTAAAGTCTCCATGCTCGGCATGCGCACGAGTCTGAACCTTTGAACCCGCCCGAGGCGGGCAAGCCCTGAACCCCTTGGCGCGACGTAGCTTCAGCGTAGGCGGCTGAACCCTAATGGTCAGAATAATTCCATATTTGTGCATATTCGCAATGTTTGCTGTCATGGCTATAGCGTCAACCGCACTTGCAACTGAAATGTCTTCAAAAAGAGACTGTGCCATTTGTCATGTCATGTGGCTGAACGATTTTAGGACGGAAAAGCAAACCCTGATCGAATGGCAGCCCGAAAATGTTCTCATGAAAGACACCCAGGGCGTGGTGAGTTCGGAAGAGATCTGTTACAGCTGTCACGATGGTTATGTCAACGACTCCCGCCATGTTGTCTGGAAAGACAATCAACACAAAACATTTGTAAAACCTTCAGGCAATGTTACTGTCCCTGCAGTTCTCCCCTTAAGCAACCGCAATGAAATCTACTGCGGAACCTGCCACTCGGCCCACGGGGCCGGGGCCGCCCCCGCCGAAGGCGGTTCGGGCATGACGTCCTTTTTCAGGGAAAAAAATGTGGATTCGAGCCTGTGTGAAATGTGCCATGTCAATGAAGCGGATTATCAGCGCACCAAGGGCCACCCCCTCAAAGCAGCGGCTCATGGATTGCCGGGTTCACTGTTTGAGATGGGCGGCGTACCGGCCAAGGATAAAAATAAAGTCATTTGCCAGTCGTGTCACAAAGTCCACGGCGCCAAAGGCGATAAAATTGCCGTGGTTGGCAACCAAAACTCAACACTCTGCATCACCTGTCATGATTCCCAAAAAGGCTTAATCGGCACCAAACATGATCTGCGGCGATCCCTGCCTGAGGCGCAAAATATAAAAGCACAGAAGGCTTCCGCATCAGGCCCTTGCGGAGCCTGTCACGCACCGCACAATGCGGTCGGTAAGCGGTTGTGGGCGAGAAGTCTTGACGCCGGGGACCCTGCTTCCCGGATGTGTCTGACGTGCCACGCTGAAAAGACCGGGTCCGGTACTAAAAGCATCGGCCGTCACTCACACCCGATCAATGTTGAGCCTTATTCAAAAACTTCAATCTCTTCCAGGCTTCCTTTATATTCGGCAGCCCTGAAAAAGAATCCGAAAGGCCGGATTCAGTGCTTTACCTGCCATGAGGTTCACCAATGGGACCCTGAATCTTTGCACAAAAAAGGCGGTTTGGATGTGGAGGGCAACGCTTCCAACAGCTTTTTAAGGATATCGAACAGTTTTTCATCAGCCCTGTGTTTGGAGTGCCACAGCGATAAAAAACAACTCGGTACTTCCGACCACAACCTTTCCGTCACCGCCCCGGATGAAAAAAATTTACTAGGATTCACTGCCGGTGTTTCGGGGCCTTGCGGTGCATGCCACGTGCCCCATAATGCAGCCGGCCAGCGATTATGGGCCAAACCCATCTCCGGCGACCAGGATTTTGTCTCCCAGTTGTGCAGCGGTTGCCACCGCCCCAACGGGGCCGCCCAAGCCAAGCTGATCGGCGACAACTACCATCCGGTCGATGTCGTTTTCAAGGATTCAAGCGGCGCTCGCGCCCATGAACGGGCAGATACCAAGCTGCCCTTGTACGACAAGGACGGAAACCGCAAACCCGAAGAGAAAATCGTGTGCATGACCTGCCACGAGCCACATGTTTGGAACCCGCAAAAAACCGGTGCGCTACACGATTATGCGCATGCAAATATGGAGGGAGACACCACCAACAGCTTTTTGCGAAAAGCGAATTTTCCGTCTTCGGATCTTTGTAAAATCTGTCACGCCGACAAGGCTTTTGTTGACGGCACCGATCACGATTTGAATGTAACGGCTCCAGAGGCCGTCAATTTGCTGGGCCAGACCGTCAAGGAATCAGGACCGTGCGGTGCCTGCCATCTGGTTCACAACAGCCCTTCCTCTCTCAAACTCTGGGCCAGGCCTTACGGCCCTGTTTCCGAACAAGAAAGTATCATCAACGCCCTGTGCCGGGGCTGTCATTCCAAAGGAAACAACGCAGAAAGCAAGATTCCGCGGATAACCTTCCACCCCGAAGGAAAATTGGTAAGTAATTTGCACCAGCTGATGGAAGCAGGGATTCCCCTGGTGCCTCTCTACGACAAAGACGGCCGGAAAGTAAATGTTGGATATATTTCATGCCCTACGTGCCATAATGCCCATCAATGGAGTAGTTTGGCGCAAGCAAAGGGGGATAATATAAACCAGGAAGGAAATGCCAAAAACAGTTTTTTAAGGACGTTGAGTTATAAGACATTTTGTGCGGACTGCCATGGATCCGAGGCGCTTTTAAAGTACAAATTTTTCCATGACCCGGTAAAAAGAGCCTCCGACAAAAAACCGTAGGAACAGGGCCAATTTAAACCATTAAAAAGGTCACCTTATTTCAAAGTTAAATCGACATAATCATTCATGCAAGGTCGTTGGCAATAATGCCTTTCTATCTTCGAACCGTTTACCCAACGGCCCGCTTTCCAATTTTTGTAATGCAAGATAATGCATCCTCCAGCATTACTGGTGAAAGCTTTAAATCAGCAACAGTTTTTGATTGACGATGATACCACATTGTGTTAGCAGATGCCGTAAACGGTCTAAGAAAATTGCTGCTTAAACCGGAAGATCACCGCACTCAAAAGTGCGAAAGATTCTTAACGCTACCGCCTTTGAGTAGTTAAAATTTGAGTCCTGAAAATCACACATCGCATTCATCGAAAAGGGCACACCGTTGTTTTGGTGTCAAGTGCAACGATTTCAGGGTGCCACGATTTAAACCCAAGAGGAAAATTTCCATGACAAATGAATTCAAAGCACGGATATATCAGATACGATTCGTCGTTGTGTGCTTGGTTTATCTGCTTGTCATTACCGGTATTGCCGGCGGGCAAGAAAATGCTGACGCGCCGGACGCAACCGTTCAACCCCCAAAGGCGGAAACAGAAGTATATCCGGTACCGCCACCACTGATTTACCAGGGCCTGTTTCCCTGCCAGGCCTGCCATCGCAGCGACGCACGGGGTGTCAGCAGTCAGTTGGAGAAGGGAAAAACATTTCTTGGAAAATACATTCGCCTGCCCGATCCCACCCCTAGGATTCTGGTGCGTATGCACAGAAATATTAGTCTAAAACATGCCGAATGGCACTGGTGTATAAACTGCCACAATCTTGAAGAAAGAAACTACTTAAAATTAATAACCGGAGAAGCGATTTCTTTTGAGAAATCCTACCGGCTCTGCGGACAGTGCCACGGGCCGGTCTATCGGGACTGGAAAATAGGCATTCACGGCAGGAGGGTAGGCCAGTGGAATGGCAAAAAACTGTACCTGCTGTGTGCCCATTGCCATGACCCTCACAAACCAAAATTTCGCAAGCTTCCTGCCAAAGATCCACCCAGGCTTCCCAATTACGGGCGCTGGGAGACGGCGGATCATCCCTAAACAAAGGTGAACTTCTTAGCGATCCGAGATAAGGACCATATATGAAAAAAGAACATGCAAATGCCGTGAGCAGGCGAACATTTCTGAAAGGCGCCGGCGTAGCGACGGCTTCCCTTGCCCTGGGCGGTTGCGGGTTTGGGGAAAAGCTGTTCCACAGCGACGCCACACAGGAGTTCATTCAGAGTCATTTCAAAAAGATGGAGCCGGATGAACTCGAAAAGGTCAAAACGCGCTTGCAGAAGCAGTATAAAAAGAAGTACGGCCGCGAGTTTGTTTTGGGGACCGAACCGCCCTTTCCCGATGTACTTTTCGCTTATGCCCTGGACCTTTCCAGGTGTATCGGCTGTCGCCGCTGCGTCTATGCCTGCACGCAGGAAAACAACCAGAGCCGCCGTCCTCAAATTCAGTGGATTAGGGTTCTGCGTTTCAAAGATGGAACCCTTAACTTTGAAGAATCAGAGCACTACTACGAAGCCGGTATGGTGCCGGTAGATGGATATTATACCATGCCGATCCAGTGCCAGCAATGCGAGAATCCACCGTGTGTCAAGGTGTGTCCGACCAAGGCCACCTGGAAAGAGCCGGATGGAATCATTGTGGTTGATTATAACTGGTGCATCGGATGCCGGTACTGCATAGCGGCCTGTCCTTATTGGGCCCGGCGGTTTAACTTTGCCGAACCGGAAATTCCTAAGGAGGAATTGAATCCGAACCTTCACTACCTGGGCAATCGGCCTAGAGTGAGGGGGGTCGTGGAGAAATGCACTTTCTGCGTGCAACGTACCCGCAAAGGACGGTATCCCGCCTGTGTGGAAGCCTGTCCGGTGGGAGCCCGGAAATTCGGAAATATTTTGGACCCCGAAAGCGAAATCAGTCAGGTGATCAAGAACCAAAGGGTTTTTAAGCTCAAGGAGGATCTGAACACCCAACCCAAATTCTATTATTTCTTTTCCATCTGAAAAAGGAGTGTTTCCTTGCAAAAAAGTATAAAAGGTGCAACGTTTTTGCCAAAAATCATTCATTTATTCAAGCAGATTATGCAGCGTCTGTTAAAAGGACCACCGATCTACTATGTTTGGGTCTTGCTGCTTCTATTGATGATCGGCACCGGTGTATGGGCCTATGGGGGCCAGTTCAAGGCCGGCCTGACCATAACCGGAATGACCGATCAGGTCTCCTGGGGCTTGTATATCGGCAATTTCACCTTTCTGGTCGGCGTGGCGGCCGCAGCCGTGCTGTTAATCATCCCGGCCTATATCTACGATTTCGGCCCCATCAAGGAGATCACCATTTTGGGAGAAATTCTGGCCATAAGTGCTCTGATTATGTGCATGCTTTTTGTGACCCTGGATCTGGGGCATCCGGAACGGGCCTGGCATCTATTACCGTTTATAGGAACCCCGAATTTTCCCTCATCCCTGCTGGACTGGGACGTTTTGGTCTTAAACGGCTACCTTTTCATCAACATTTTCATTTCAAGCTACCTTCTGGCCATGATTTATCTGGGTAAGCAGGAACAAAAATGGCTGTATATGCCGCTGGTATTGCTTTCCATACCCTGGGCCGTCAGCATTCACACGATAACCGCGTATCTTTATAACGGGCTGAGTGCGCGTCCTTTCTGGAATACCGCCATCCTGGCACCGCGTTTTCTGGCATCGGCATTCTGTTCCGGACCAGCTTTGAGCATCATTATTTTCCAGGTGATTCGCAAATTCACCAGGTTCAAAGTAAAGGATGCGGCTTTGTTCAAAATCGCGGAGATGGTCTGTATCGCCATGGGAATAAACCTGCTACTTCTGGGCGCCGAGGTGTTCAAAGAACTCTATACGGATACCTGGCACAAGGCGCCTCTTATCTATATGTTTGTCGGACTCCACGGACACACGGGATTGGTAAAATGGATCTGGACGGCCCTCACTTTTAACATTATTGGATTTTTGCTGTTCTTAATTCCGGTTACCAAGAAAAATTTTGTGAGTTTCAATCTTGCCTGTGTTCTTATTGTTGTCGGGGTTTGGATCGAAAAAGGATTGGGTTTCATTGTTCCCGGTTTCATTCCGACTCCTTTGGGCGAAATATGGGAGTACGCGCCTAAAATGCCTGAGATCCTGATAACCGTGGGCGTGTGGGGTGTCGGCCTTCTCTTTTACACCCTGGCCATAAAGATCGCCATCCCTATTAAAACCGGGGAAATGAGGATCCTCGAGACCTGAGATTTCCGCCGGCGGGTCAAAGCCGGTGATATCACCAGCATGCCTGATGAATTCACCAGTTTTGGGCTAAGGGCTAATACAATAGGCACTTATCAATTATATAACGTAATGTTTTAATAAGGTTATCAATCTTATCGTCTTTTTGGCATGCTCATTGCTACTTTTATGCTACAATGTGGCAATGCCTAGTGCCTGAACGAAAAGTCATGTTCAAGCAAAATCCGAATATCGAAATCCGATATTTAAAACAATTAAGAAACTTAATTAAAAGATGATTAGTTCTTTAGTTATGTAATTTGCGGTTTTTATGTCAATAAAGAAGTAAATTGCCACTAATTTCAACACCGGGAAAAATCAAATGCGATTTGTAATTATAACCCTGATCTGCCTGCTTGTTCCTTGGGGGGTGGCGGCGGAACATAAAGAGATAGATGGGCAGGGGATGGCCGTTCTTAAAGAAAAAACAAAAGCCGAAGTGTATCCTGTACCCCCACCGCTGATTTACCAGGGCCTGTTTCCCTGCCAGGCCTGCCATCGCAGCGACGCACGGGGTGTCAGCAGTCAGTTGGAGAAGGGAAAATCATTTCTTGGAAAGTATATTCGAACCCCCGATCCCAGGCCCAGGATTTTGGTACGCATGCACACAGACGTTAGCTTAAAACATGCCGAATGGCACTGGTGCCTCAACTGCCACAGTACCTATGAAAGAAACTCTCTGCATTTAATCACCGGAGAAAATATCTCTTTTGAGCAATCCTACCGGCTTTGCGGCCAGTGTCACGGCACGATTTATCGGGACTGGAAAATCGGCATTCACGGAAGGAGGGTTGGGCAGTGGAACGGCAAAAAACTGTACTTGCTCTGCGCCCACTGCCATGATCCCCATAAACCACGATTTCGAAAACTTCCTGGGAAAAAACCGCCCCGGTTTATCAAGCCGGAGCGTTGGAAAACCGTGGAACATCATGAATAGAAATGTAAGAACCAGATATTTGTTTAAAATAGATTAAAATCAGGATCCATATGAAAAAAGTACCTAAAAGTGCCATGAGCCGACGGACGTTTATGAAAGGAGCGGGCATCGCCGGCGCTTCCCTGGCCATTGGCGGTTGTAATTTGGGGGGCAAATTATTGAACAGTGATTTGCTGGCAGAATATTTGCAGAGTCATTTTCAAGAAATGACGCCCGAGGAAATCGAACATGTCAGAGAGCGCTTGCTGAAGCAGTATAAAAAGAAATACGGTCGGGACTTTGTTCTTGGAACCGAAGGTCCCCTTCCGGGGGTTCTTTTTGCCTATGGGCTGGACCTTTCGCGCTGCATCGGATGTCGGCGCTGCGTCTACGCCTGTGTTGCTGAGAACAACCAGTCGCGCGATCCGCAAATGCACTGGATACGCGTTTTCGAGTTTAAACGCGAAGACACTATCCGCTGGATCAATTTCGAGCAAGGGAACCCGTTTTTTGATCACGGACTTCAGCCGGCAAAGGATAAGGTTTACCTCCCGGTGGCCTGCATGCAATGCGAGAATCCCGAGTGCGTGAGGGCCTGCCCCACCAATGCGACCTGGAAGGACCCGGACGGCATTGTTGTAATCGATTATAACTGGTGCATCGGCTGCCGGTACTGCATGACGGCCTGCCCATACGGAGCGAGGTACTTCAACTGGGACGAGCCAAAAATTCCTGCGGATGAGGTCAATCCCAAGACCCACTATCTGGGCAACCGGCCTAGAATGCACGGTGTTGTGGAAAAATGTACCTTCTGCATCCACCGCACTCGCCAGGGCCGCTACCCTGCCTGTGTCGAGGCCTGCCCCGTAGGAGCCCGCAAGTTCGGCAATTTTCTCGACCCTGACAGCGAGATTCAGCAACTGATAAAACGCAAGCGGACGTTTGTTTTAAAGGCCGAAATCGGGACGAAGCCGAAGTTCTTCTACTTTTACAGCTTCTACGGGTAACGCGAATTGATTTTTGAAGAATTGATGATGCCCTGCACCGCACCGAATGTGGTATCTTCGACAAGCGGGATTTCGTTTCACTCAACCCCGATGCCGGGATTTTCGACTTGCAAATGAACCCGGCTTTTAGCGGGATATAAATCCATATTCAGCAAAAAGTTGACCCACGGTGCCGGTCTTGAGATTGGAGAGCATGTGAATATGAAGGAAAATGTAAAGGAGCATATAAGGAAGTTTGTCTCATTCAATATCTTCTGTTTAAAAGAAGTCGTGCGCGGCGGGATAGCATACTACGCCTGGTTATTGTTTTTAGGGGTCCTGATTATAATTGGCGTTGCCGGATACCGTGAACAGGTCATTCACGGTCATATTGTTTCCAACATGTCCGACACGGTTCCGTGGGGCCTCTTTATCGGGACCTACGCCTTTTTGGTTGGAGTTGCCGCCGCGGCGGTGGCTCTTGCCGTGCCCGGCTACGTGTACCACTGGGAACCTATCAAAGAGATCGTGGTCCTGGGCGAAATTGTTGCCATCAGCGCCGTTGTGATGGCACTTTTGTTCGTGACGGCCGATCTGGGGCATCCCGAACGCATCTGGCACGCGATGCCCATACTGGGGAAACCCAACCTGCCACTTTCGCTGATAGCCGTGAACATATTAGTCTTGAATAGTTATTTGATCCTCAACATCGTCATCGTAACCTACTTTCTTTATAATTCTTATTTGAGGCGCCCCTACAACAAGTTTCTCTTCATGACCCTGATGCTCACTTCGATTCCAATGGCATTCAGCATTCACGCCGTGACGGCGTTCATATTCAATGTTCTGCCGGCCAGGCCATACTGGAATTCAGCAATTCTGGTCCCCCGGTTTATTTCGACGGCACTGTGTGCCGGACCGGCGATTATGATTTTGGCATTCAAGATTCTCAGAAAAGTAGCCAATATCGATATCAAGGACAAAGCGCTGTTTAAGATCGCTGAAATAACGGCGATCGTTTTATTTGTAAATCTGTTGCTGTTTGTTGCCGAGGTGGTTACCGAATTCCGGTCAGCCACAACGCATACGGTTCACATCCAGTTCTATTTCCAGGGACTGGAAGGCCATCAGGAGCTGGTACTCTGGGCCTGGTCCGGAGCCCTGTGCAATATTTTTGCCTTTATTTTGCTCATAATTCCAAAGACACGGAATAATCATATTACCTTAAATATAGGATGTGTGCTTGTAATTATCGGTGTGTTTATCGAGAAAGGAATCGGCCTGGTTCTACCGGGTTTATCCCCGGGGACTCTCGGGATGCTGTACGAATATAATCCCTCAGTGGTTGAAGTGATGATCGGTATCGGCATCGCCGGTGTCGGCGCCTTCATATTTACAATATTAAGCAAGGCCGCCATCCCGTTGACATTTCGTGAACCCTATAAGACGATTACCGGTAAAGACCTTGAAGACCATCCTGAAGTGACCCCTTTCACTCAGGAGGCCCACTCGTAACCTTTATGGAAAACGCCGGTACCGAAATTAAGGAACTAACGAGAGTGAAACTATAAACAACTCAAATTATAATCTTAGTGTCTTCGTGTCTTTGTGGCTGAACTATTACGAAAGGAGCTGTTATGCTGCGAACGGAAAACTTAATTAAAATCGTTTTTGCACTGATTGTTGTTTTCATTCTTTTTTCCGGGGTGGCCGGATCGTACTATGTTGATCCCAAAACTTTCGGCTCTCCGGCCGGAGATGTTTGCGTTCTCTGTCACCGCGAAGCCACCCCCGGCATTTATAACCAGTGGAACGAGAGCGTCATGGGACAGGCCGGGGTCAACTGTTACGACTGCCATAAGGCGGAGAAGGACGATCTCGATGCTTTTGAACACAAAGACCTGATATCTATTGTGGTTACCCCCAAAGATTGCTCCCGATGTCATGAAAAGGAGTATAAGGAGTACTCGTTTTCTCATCACGCCGATGCCGTCAAAACCTTGGATTCTTTCGATAATTTTTTCGGTCGGGCAGTATGGGGCTCCGGTTTGGATCGAACCGGGTGCATTCCCTGTCACGGATCGATTCTGAAAGTTAAAAAAGAGGGCAGGCTGGATTCAACCACCTGGCCCAACACGGGCATCGGCCGGATCAATCCGGACAAGAGCAAAGGCTCCTGCACGGCGTGCCACACCCGTCATATCTTTTCCCGGGAGCAGGCCCGCAGACCCGAAACCTGCGGCCGATGCCACCGAGGACCTGAATTCCCTCAGTTTGAAGTGTACTCCAATAGTAAACACGGGGTCATGTATAGTGCATTCCGCGACAAAATGAATATGGACAGAAGCAGATGGCGGGTCGGCGTGGATTATTTTCAGGCGCCTACCTGTGCCACTTGCCACATGAGTGCCGTGCCTCCCCAAATGGTTGTCAAGGACGCCGATCAGAGGCTGGAAGAGGCCTTAAAGTCGGTGCTTTCCGGGGGCGGGAAGGAATTCGAAGCCCTTTTGCCTCCGCCAACGACCAAAAATATCCATTACGGGGCAACCCATGACGTCGGTACCCGGTTGTCTTGGACGTTGCGTTATTCCGTCTCCAAAAAGCAAAAAGATTGGACGGATAAAAGACAGTTGATGCAAAGTGTGTGCTTCCAATGCCATTCGGAAAATTTTGTCAAGCAGTTTTACACCCAGTTTGACAGCCTCGTTGAGCTGTACAATAAAAAATTTGCCGTTCCAGCAACCAACATGCGCAAAGAGTTAATGAAACAGAGAAAACTTACCAAGGAAAACTATGATGAACCGCTGGACCGGATCTATTGGAAAATGGTGGATAATGAAGGGCGACGGGCACGGTTCGGCGTCGCCATGGTGGGGCCGCTCTACGCCTGGAGAAAAGGCATGCAGGAGGTGGCTGAACGCTACTACATGGAATTTATTCCCGAGGTCAGGAACATTCTGGGAAGGAAAGCCAACAAGTTTCTGCGCAAACACGGATATATAGAACCGGGGGCAGAGAAAAAGCATAAATAGAGGGTTTTCGCCCAGAGACCCGAGACCTCCGGATGTAAAAGGAACATCACTACAATGTGGAAAAAAATAATAACTGCTGGTGCCGTCATTCTGGTGCTTAGCCTTGGGGGGGAAGCTTTTGCCCAAAATAACATCGCCCATTTGGTGAGAAATTTGCTAAAAATGGGATATCCCCTGAATAAAGAGGATGTCCTGGCACTCGATAAAATCGGGATGAGATTCGATTCCAAGAACAGGATCACGGTGCTGGAAAAAATATTAGCGGATCGAGATTTTATTCACAGCCGGGAGGAGGTCGATTATTTTATCAGGACAGAGGCGATTTGTGATGCCTTGCGATTGTTGGATGAGCTTGATCTGCCTGTTGCCAGAACACTGGTTGAAAAGTTAGACCAACAGCAAGGCTGGGAAGCAAGGGAAAAAGCGCTGCTGGCCTATATGGCCGCAAAGAGAGATATTCGATATCAAGCAAACGTTGATTACCTGCTCCGTATATTGCCGCAACATGGGGGTGATTTGGAAAAGATTTACAGCGGAGAAACTTCCCGGGCCATCATCGATGTTATGAATTGCTTATCCTATTTAGCAGACCTTTTTGTCTACAATGGCGACACGTATATTCTGAATGCCTTAATCCGATACGGGACAAGGGCTTATGGATTCCCGGCGGAATATCTGTCCTATCAGTTTGTGGATATGTTTCTGATGAGACCCAAGGTGTTTGTTGCCACCCTGGCGATTAAAGATGATCCTATCGTACACACGGCAGGACCATCTTTAATCGCCAGGGTGCCAACAAACACCTTGGGTCTCATCAGAAACATATCCACAAACTGATAGGACAGATACTCCGCCGGGAATCCACAAGCCCTTCTCCCGTATCGGCTTAAGG